>OGLH01000587.1_pt1 | contig 11112 bp, 9 predicted proteins | sample 1572791 | NCBI WGS metagenome assembly OGLH01 (sample SAMEA2581913, study PRJEB24529) | metagenome | biome: Human gut stool | place: China | collected 2011
GAGCGCATGACTGTTAATCATGATGTCACTGGTTCGAGCCCAGTTGGGGGAGCCACAACAGAGTAGTCTTTTGACTACTCTGTTTTCTTTTTTATCTAAATTTACTGCTCTATAATAAAAGTTGGGGGAAGGAATAGAGCCTACAAAAAAATTTTATTTCTATAATATTTATTTTACCTAGGTGATATGATGGAGAAAATAAAAAAATATGAATTACCTATTGGGATATTGAGTGCAGTGATAGCGATACTTATATTGTTGCAAAGCTGTTCAAGTGAGCATTGGTGGTTTGGTTTTACATATGAAACTAATGATAATAGAAGCAATTCAAAAGCCAAACCACCGGTTACAATTGTAAAGGTAAACTACCCATCAGAGAAAGTTGTAATTCCTTCAACAATATTTTTCCATAAAGCAAATGCTTTAGGCGGATATGTTACAGGATACAATTTGTGGGGAGCAGAAAGAAAAGGAATGTTTGAGGATAACGATATAGTAAAAGAGATTGTTGTTTCTGAAGGGATAGAGTATATATTTAACGGATGTTTTTACCATTGTATTTCATTAGAAAGCATACAACTCCCAAGTACTATAAAACAATTCTCTTTTACGAATTGTGAAAGTCTGAAAAATGTTAATTTTAATGGTGATGTAAAAGAAATTGAAAGTTTATCATTTTCAGGCTGTTCTTCATTAGAAACGCTTGTAATTCCGGATAATATTGCTGATCGTGGAATAGCATACGGTGCTTTTTCCGGTTGCACATCACTAAAAAGTATAAATATTCCCGATAATATTAATGCAATACAACGATATACATTTAGTAATTGCATATCCTTAAAACAGTTAGTTTTGCCTAAAAATATTGAGAGCATTGAATGGGGTGCTTTTGAAAATTGCACCTTGTTGGAGAAAATTATCATTTACGATAAGGTAGAATATATTGCAGATAACGCTTTTGAAGGTTGTGATAAGCTCACAATTTATGGAATAAAAGGCTCATATGTAGAACAGTATGCAAACAAACATGACATACCATTTGAAGAATTGAATAACATAGTTGACTGATTATATTTGTAGAGATTAAATAAAGTCAAATTTTAGAATTTAAATGCCGACAAGTTATAGCTTTTAATGCTATTACCTGTCGGCATTATTTTTTGCCCTTTTTGCATTAAAAGCGGAAAGGGCACTTATGATTTTTAGAAACAGAAGTCACCAAATCGACCTGAATTAAAAAATTCAGATTGATTGGAGGAAAAATTAATGGATGTAAATTGCAATAGCAAATTGAAAAATTTTTTAAGAATATCATGTTCATTGAAGTAGATATTTGTAAGTCACCGCAGTAAGGAATGTTGTAAACAAACGGCACCCCATAAAATTCTGTGTAAATAATAATCCTTACAAAGCCTCAAGAAAATTTGCGTTTGCACTTGCAAGCTGATTTGATACATCATCGTACTTGTCCTTTTCGACATACTGACCGCATGCAAGGTTGCCGAGCTTAACATCTGCCGCATTGTTTACCTTTTCGGCAAACTGTTCAAATGTTAACGCTTCACCGCCAAACAGGGCTTTTAAAATTTCCATTAAGTCCATTTGTTTGCTCCTTTCAATTTATTCGCAATTGTGTGTATGATTAGATATTTGAGCAATATTAAAAGCCCCCGAAATTCGGGAGCTTATAACCATAATCTGTGGGTAAAAGTAAAAGGGATGTTTCGAACACCCCTTTAATGCCCTTTTAAATTCGTTTAATTTTGTTTTAATCAAATCAACTATGTAATTCTTTACCTTTTAACGCTTAAAGTCGATACAAGGCAAATAAGCACTCTAAGAGTTATTGCGTTTTTGATAAATCAGATTGTCATAAATCTGATACATTCGTTTACCTAATTTGTTAATGGTATCCTCATCATCCATACCACTATCAACTATCGCCATATTGATTTCATCTTGAAAATCGCTAACTTCTTTTACATCAAAGTAAATATTGTTATTTTTTTCTTCTTTTGTAGTTACTAACTTATAAGCATAAGGAATTTTATCCTTTAAAAAATTAAAATCCTTTTTAGACAGCATAAAAATCATGTAATCACCTACTTTGAATTTACTTGAATTAAATTACCAGTATGTGGGTTAATGGTAACGCCACATATTTCTGTTGAATGTAGAATACTATCGCCGCCATGTGTAATTTTTATTTTACCATTGAGTATAGCATCTTTTATGTCTTCTAAAGATACACCATTCCTTATATCATCATTATGTTTTAAAAGTTTATACCTTTTAATATCATTATACTTCACACTGTAATATTCTGCAAGTGTTTCAATGTTATTGATATTATGTTCTTTGCTCCAAGTCCTGTAATACTTTTTAGCAACACCGGTAGATTTTTGAGAGGTACTTTTACCAAATCTGTAAACTTGCGAGCGAGAATGGTCAGGAAGTAATCCTGTTCTTTTACAAAAGCTATTCAGTTCTGATTCCTGCCGTTTCAACTTGCTTGAATAGTGACTGAAATTTTTTCCTAACTTTTCTAACAGCTCTTCATCAGAGAGGTTATTAAGAGCCTCATCACAAGCGGCAAGTGTTCTTTTGGTTGCCCTGATTTTGCGTTCAAAAGCTCTTTAGAGCTTTTCTGTAAAATATCTGTAGAGCATATTTTGTTCTCCGCTTCAGGTTTTTAAGCAATTCCTTTTAACGGATTTTGGTAAAATATGCTCTACTTTTTTTACTTTTTATTTGCAACTCTTTTTCTGCCCTAACTTTTATTATAGAGCAATATTTAAAATAGAAGGGCGTTGATGAGGGTTAGGGTTACGCTCCGCAAGCAATTGGCGAGGCAGAAATCTTTTGATTTTAAAAATGTATAATGCGACATACTGATAGTAGTATGTTATACTATGCAAAATATATAGAAAGTATACCGAAATTGTATAACTGAATAAAATGTACTAAAAATAATGATAAAACGACTTAAAGATATTGAAAATAACTACAATATGTGCTAAAATTAGACAAAAGAAAAGGATTCGGAAAACCGAATCCTCAAATCACACACTGTGATGGTTGCCTAAGCAACGGATAGAATGAATTTTTATTTGAACTCATAGTGTAAATCCAATAAGGTAATTAGATTATCTTAATAATATTACAAAATAAATACTTTGTCAATAGAAAAGGAGGAAATTTATGAAGAATTTTAATGACGATTATTATGTAGGATTTGATATAGGAACGGATTCGGTCGGACATGCAGTAGCCGATACAGATTACAATCTCTGCAAATTTAAAGGCAATGCCATGTGGGGTGTTGACCTGTTTGAGGAGAGTAATTCAGCTGCCGAGAGAAGAACTTTTAGATCGGCACGAAGAAGAGGCTTGAGAAAAAGAAACCGTATTGAATGGCTGCAAATGCTTTTTGATGAGGAAATTTCAAAAGTTGATAATGCTTTTTATCAGAGATTAAAAGAAAGTTGTCTGTATCTTGATGACAAATTATCGAATGTTCCGTATGCGGTTTTTGCAGACGGTAATTACACCGATAAAGAATTCCACACAGACTACCCTACAATATATCATCTTAGAAAAGAATTGATTAAGAGCTCACAACCACACGATATAAGACTTGTATATCTTGCGTTACATCATATTATAAAACACAGAGGACATTTCTTGTTTGATAATATGGGGTCTGATTTTGAAAGTGAATCCTCGTTTGAAGCTCTTTTTGACGATTTAAAACTTTACTTAAAAGAAGAATATGATATTGAATTTGAGTGCAATGATTCGTTAAGATTTTCAGAAATATTAAAGGACAAAACATTGAAGAAAACTGCAAAATCGTCCGAATCGTACAAGCTTTTCGGTTACAGTAAAAGAAATAATCCATATGAAACCTCTTTGATAGATTTGATGTGTGGCAGAAAGGTTAAATTTTCCGATATGTTCGGTGATAAGTCGTTTGACAGTGAGGAAGTAAACGGTATTACCTTTGAAAGCGGTTATGACGATAATGAAAATACATACCGTGATTTGTTACAAGAAAAGTTTGAACTTATCGAAAAAGCAAAGGCGGTTTATGACTGGGCAATTCTTGCAGATATTTTGAATGGTGAAAAGTATATTTCCTTTGCTAAAGTCAAAACATATGAAGAACATAGTTCAGATTTGAAAATGCTCAAAGATTTCGTTAAAGAGAGATGTAAATCGTTATATGGCGAAATCTTTAGAATTACAAAGGACAAGCTTGATAACTATACGGCATATTGCGGAAAGTACAAAGAAAACGGCAGAAACGGTGTGATTCAGTATCGTACAAATCAGGCGGATTTCTGCAAATATCTGAAGAAAAAGTTTGAAAAGCTTGACAAAACAAACTATGAAGAAATGTTTGATAAGATTGAAAACGGCACATTTATGCCGAAAATTGTCGTAAAAGACAACGGCGTTATTCCTATGCAGGTGAATAGGAGTGAGCTGAAAGCAATTCTGAAAAATGCTTCAACTTATCTTGAATTTCTTAATAAAAAAGATGAAAACGGAATTTCTGTAAGTGACAAGATAGTCAAAATTTTTGAATTCAGAATACCGTATTATGTAGGTCCGCTGAATAATCACAGCCTAAAATCGTGGCTTGTCAGAAGTGATGAAAAAATATATCCGTGGAATTTTGACAGTGTTGTTGACATAGAGCAATCGGCAGAGAATTTTATAAATAATCTGACTTCAAAATGTACATATCTTCCAACGAAGGATGTAATACCTAAGAATTCGATTTTATACAGTGCTTTTACGGTTCTTAATGAACTGAATAATTTAAGACTTGATGGAAAAAAGCCTGATGTAAGTCTTAAACAGACAATATTTAATGACTTGTTTATGACGCATAAAAAGGTCAGAAGAAAAGATTTGCTAAATTATCTAAAAAGCGAAAAAGGTATTACGCCCGATATCACAGGCATTGACGGTGATTTTAAGTCAAGTATGCGTTCCGCAATTGAAATGTCACAGTTTAATCTGACTGACAGCGAAAAAGAGGACGCTATAAAAGCTATAACTGTATTTGGCGATGATAAAAAACTTTTAAGAAAGCGTTTAAAAAGGCAGCTCGGTTCAAAATTATCGGATGAAGATATAATGAGAATTTCTAAACTCAAATACAAGGATTGGGGAAGATTATCAAAGGAGTTTCTTACCGAAGTTTATAATGTCGATAAAAATACAGGCGAGTTGCAATTTAACATTATTCATGCACTATGGCAGACAAATGATAATCTTATGGAGCTGCTTGGCTCAAAATACGGTTTTGAACAGAGCAGACAAAACTATCTTGACGGTATTCAGACAGGGCAAAGCCTTGAGAAAATGGTGGAGAATCTCTATATTTCTCCTGCGGTAAAACGACCTGTGTATCAGTCTTTGAAAATTATGCATGAAATCAACAAAATTCAAGGTCATGCACCTAAAAAGATATTTGTTGAGATGACAAGAAAAGACGGTGTCAAAGGTGACAAAGGCCGTAAAGAGTCAAGAAAGACCAAGCTTGTAGATTTATATAAAAAATGCGGTGAGGATTCGGGCGAACTCTGGGAATCTCTTGAAAAAACACCTGATGATGAATTTAAAAGAGACAGACTGTATTTTTACTATACTCAATTCGGCAAGTGTATGTACACGGGAGAACCGATAAATCTGTCGGAATTGTACAATAAAAACATTTACGATGTGGATCACATTTTCCCTCGTTCAAAAGTTAAAGATGACAGCCTTGATAACCGTGTCCTTGTAAAGAAACAGGTTAATGCTCACAAGGATAATACATATCCGCTTGACAGTTCAATTCGTGAAAAGATGAAAGGCTTCTGGCATTTGCTTATGGATAAAGGTCTTATTAGCAAGAAAAAGTACGAGAGGCTTACAAGGGCAACTCCGCTTTCTGACAGCGAACTTTCAGATTTTATTGCAAGACAGATTGTTGAAACATCTCAATCGACAAAAGCAGTTGCGTCACTTTTTAAAGAATTGTATCCCGATACTGAAATTGTGTATGTAAAAGCATCTTTGGTAAGTGAATTTAGAGATGAAAGCAGGGGCTTTGGATTTTTAAAATGCAGAGAAGTAAACGATTTTCACCATGCAAAAGATGCCTATCTAAATATTGTTGTCGGCAATGTGTATAACGAACGCTGTACACACAACAAGTCCATATTTATTGAAGGTTTGAAAACCAAAGCTTATAGCCTGAACAAAATGTTCAGTTTTAATACACCGAACGCATGGTCAATTGATGATAATAAGTCAATCAAAATTGTCAGAAAGACTATGAACAAAAACAATATCCGTTTTACAAGGTATGCTTTAACAAGAAACGGCGGACTTTTCAAGATGAATCCTCTGAAAAAAGGAAGCGGTCAGGTTTCGCTAAAACAGAACTCTCCGCTTTCGGATATCAGTAAATACGGAGGTTATGACAAGCCGACATCCTCATATTTTTCATTTGTTAAATACGAGGGCAAAAAGGGCAAAGAAATGCGTCAGCTTGTTGCAATTGATTCTTACATTAAAGCTCAGTATGAAGCAAACCCTGAAAAATATCTGAGTGAAACTCTTGGCTTGAAAAATCCTGTGGTTCTGATTCCCGTTGTAAAATATAATGCCTGCATTGAAATTGACGGTTTCAGAATGCACATAAGCAGTAAGTCCAGTGGCGGCAAACAGATTGTATATAAACCTGCTATGCAGTTAACGGTTAGTTACGATACAGAAAAATATATAAGAAATATTGTTAAGTTAAATTCCAAGCCTGAAAATTACAATATTACAGAGCTTGACAAAGTGAGCGCCGATGAGAATGTTAAATTGTTTGATATTCTAATTTTTAAAATGACGGATACAATTCTAAAAGTTAAATTCGGTGATATGGGCGTTAAAATCGCATCTCACCGTGATACTTTTGAAAAACTGGATGTAAGAAAACAATGTTTTGTTCTTGCAGAAATTCTAAAAATTATTCACTCAAATGTTGTTACAGGAGATTTGTCATTTATTGGAGAGTCTAAAAAATCGGGCGTAGTTTCCACAAATTCCGTATTGTCGGAGGTTAAAGGTGTAAAGTCGATTTATCTTGTTCATCAGTCGGTAACGGGTTTGTTTGAGAAGAAGATTGATTTGTTACATATGTAAGTTATCAGAAAAGAGGATATTTAGATGAGTTGGAGAACGGTAGTAATTACGAAAACATCCAAGCTGGATTACAGCATGGGACACCTTGTTGTGCGTGATGTTGAAAGCACGGTAAAGGTGCATATAAGTGAAATATCCGTGCTTGTTATCGAAAGTACAGCTGTTTCGGTTACTGCCGCTCTCCTTTGTGAGCTTATCAAGAAAAAAGTAAAGGTCATATTCTGCGATGAAAAGCACAATCCTCTTTCGGAACTTACGCCATATTACGGTAGTCACGACTGCAGTCTTAAGATTAAAAGGCAAATTGCGTGGAATGAAACGGTAAAGCAATGTGTGTGGACTCAGATTGTAGCCGAAAAAATTAAGAATCAAGCTAAGGTTCTTGAAATATACAAACTTCCGCAAAGCAGTATGCTTATGGGGTATATAGATGAGCTTGAACTTAATGATAAATCAAACAGAGAAGGACATGCCGCCAAGGTGTATTTTAATGCCTTGTTCGGAAAATCATTCAGTCGCAATGACGAATGTCCTATAAATGCTGCTCTGAACTATGGCTACAGTATTGTTCTTTCCGTTTTTAACCGAGAAATTACAGCAAACGGATATCTCACACAATTGGGATTATTTCACGATAATATGTTTAATCAATACAACCTGAGCTGCGATTTAATGGAACCTTTTCGCCCGTTCGTTGATATAGCGGTAAAGGATATGAATCCTCAAAAATTTGAAAAAGAAGAGAAAATATCAATATTCAATTTGTTAAACGATGAATTCAAAATTGACGGCAGGACACAAACTTTTACAAATGCAGTAAAAATATACTGCAAAAGTGTTTTTGATGCAATAGAAGAATGTGATACTTCGCTTATAAGGTTTGCAGGAAAATGAGTTACAGATTTATGAGAATAATGGTTTTATTTGATTTGCCGGTTGAAACTCCTTTACAGAGGCATAACTACGGAAAATTCAGAAGATATTTAATAAAAAACGGTTTTATGATGATGCAGGAATCTGTGTATGTTAAGCTTGCGTTGAATCAGAATACGGCAGCGGCAATAATTGACGCTTTGAAAAAGAATAAACCGCCGGAGGGACTTGTTCAGATTTTGTCTGTTACCGAAAAACAGTTTTCAAAAATTGAGATAATTACAGGCGATTATTCAAGTGATACAGTTGACAGTGACGAAAGGTTGTTAATGTTATGAAATTTCTTTTCAAGTATATGTCGGAGCCTTTTGATTTTTCAAAGAGCAATGCGGTTACTCTTGTTATAGAAAATAAAAAACTTTTCAGACATACAATACTTTCGGTTAGTGAATGTGATTGTAATGAAATGTTTGTGTTTTCCGAAAATTTTAAGCCGCTTGATTTTTCAAAATCAGTCAAATATGTTGACAGCGTTCTTACATTTGAATTTTCTGACAGAAAAATGATGACTAAGGTAAATTCTTTTTTTGAAAATTTGTGTAATACAAAATATTTTCCGCAAATTTCAGAAATTAAAGCTTTATGTGTGAGCCTGTGCTGTGAGCTTTCTAAGGAAAATGATTATGATTTTCAGTTCTGCGAAAGTATCGAAACAATGGCATTAGTAAAATTGTTTTCATTTGCGCCTGCAGATGCCTCGGATGATAATGTCGGTCATCTTTTAAGATATTTCAAACTTATGAAAGAGTATCTTGGAATAAAGTGTTTTATTGTTCAAAATCTGCATATTTATCTTGATGACAGTGAATGTGAAAATCTTTTGGAATCCGCCGTTATGCACGGTATATATTTACTTAACATTGAAAACTCAGTGCCGAAAGAAATTTCTGAATACGAAAAACTTGTTGTGATTGATAATGATTTGTGTGAATTTTATTGACATTCATTATACAAATGTTATAAAATAACCTTATAGATTTGCCGTGTACAGTATAGTGGGTGCATTTTATTTTCAATTTGAGGTTTGAGAATAGTGTAAATCTATAAGGTAGTAAAACTTTTAGTGTTTGAATCGATTTCCTGTCGTGGTTTGAGAATAGTGTAAATCTATAAGGTAGTAAAACAAAACTTCTTCGCCAATCTGTAAATTTGTAGTTTGAGAATAGTGTAAATCTATAAGGTAGTAAAACTACTCTTGCGTTCTTGTATAAGCCCCGAAGTTTGAGAATAGTGTAAATCTATAAGGTAGTAAAACAGTAATTATATTTATTCTCAGCGTTCCGCTGTTTGAGAATAGTGTAAATCTATAAGGTAGTAAAACCCTATATAAATAACCTTCACAATCATTATGTTTGAGAATAGTGTAAATCTATAAGGTAGTAAAACCCATATACAGGTTTTTGTGCTGCTGATTAGTTTGAGAATAGTGTAAATCTATAAGGTAGTAAAACCGATAACAATGATTAACACACATGCGGCTGTTTGAGAATAGTGTAAATCTATAAGGTAGTAAAACTAAAGCAGTACATTGACGGCTCTGCTAAATGTTTGAGAATAGTGTAAATCTATAAGGTAGTAAAACAAAACGGGATTTGTACAGAATACGAGAATCGTTTGAGAATAGTGTAAATCTATAAGGTAGTAAAACCGAAATTTCAACATCTGACTCCGTTGAAGAGTTTGAGAATAGTGTAAATCTATAAGGTAGTAAAACGCATTCGGCTGGGAGTGCTCTCCGCCTACGGTTTGAGAATAGTGTAAATCTATAAGGTAGTAAAACTGAAAACTCCCTCGGTACTTAAATTTACTGTTTGAGAATAGTGTAAATCTATAAGGTAGTAAAACAGCTATTCGGTCAGCGGTACAACCGTTACCGTTTGAGAATAGTGTAAATCTATAAGGTAGTAAAACGATAGCGAGTGTTATACGCCGTCGAGTTTTGTTTGAGAATAGTGTAAATCTATAAGGTAGTAAAACTAAACTCATTAAGCATATCAATCATCGTCTGTTTGAGAATAGTGTAAATCTATAAGGTAGTAAAACTGTGGGTGCAGTTTGTCCACTGCTACCATCGTTTGAGAATAGTGTAAATCTATAAGGTAGTAAAACCTGCTCTAACTGTCCTTTATGTAGCATAAATGTTTGAGAATAGTGTAAATCTATAAGGTAGTAAAACCTTAAATTAATGTGTTTGAACTATTCCGCTGTTTGAGAATAGTGTAAATCTATAAGGTAGTAAAACAGTTTTCTGCTTCCGAATCAGCCGAGGCTTGTTTGAGAATAGTGTAAATCTATAAGGTAGTAAAACCTCGAATGACTCCCGCAAGCCCTCACCAAAGTTTGAGAATAGTGTAAATCTATAAGGTAGTAAAACTGCAGTTTACTCCGCTCAATAAACAGGCTGTTTGAGAATAGTGTAAATCTATAAGGTAGTAAAACCAAATTGTCACCGATATTTTCTAAGAAGTCGTTTGAGAATAGTGTAAATCTATAAGGTAGTAAAACCGCTTCAGTATTCGGATTATTCAAATGATTGTTTGAGAATAGTGTAAATCTATAAGGTAGTAAAACCGGGCTTGCAGTATATGTATAGTTTAACAGTTTGAGAATAGTGTAAATCTATAAGGTAGTAAAACTGAACCCATCCATCTTCCGTCTTTTCGTAGGTTTGAGAATAGTGTAAATCTATAAGGTAGTAAAACCATCAACGATTTTTACAACACATATATTGAGTTTGAGAATAGTGTAAATCTATAAGGTAGTAAAACTCCGCCCCATGCAAGAGTGGTTTCGAGTCCGTTTGAGAATAGTGTAAATCTATAAGGTAGTAAAACACCGCTGTTTCCTCAGATATTTTTTTGTCTGTTTGAGAATAGTGTAAATCTATAAGGTAGTAAAACGTAGAAGTTCAGCAGCTTTAGGTTCTGTGGGTTTGAGAATAGTGTAAATCTATAAGGTAGTAAAACGTAGAAGTTCAGCAGCTTT
>OGLH01000597.1_pt1 | contig 10976 bp, 13 predicted proteins | sample 1572791 | NCBI WGS metagenome assembly OGLH01 (sample SAMEA2581913, study PRJEB24529) | metagenome | biome: Human gut stool | place: China | collected 2011
TTTTGCGAGCGGGCGATAAAGCTCCCGACCCTCTGCCCGCACTTCCATCTCACGATGCAGTCCGGCTGCGATGCGACGCTCAGGCGCATGAACCGCCGGTACGACACCGCGCGCTATTATGAGTCTGTGGAGCTTCTGCGCGAATATTTCGACGACCCCGCCATCACCACCGACCTCATCACCGGCTTTCCGGAGGAAACGGAGGAGGAGTTCAGCGAGACGCTCACCTTCATTGAAAAGTGCGGCTTCGCCGCCATGCACATCTTCCCCTATTCCGTGCGCCCCGGCACGAAGGCCGCGGCGATGGCGCAGGTAGAGATGAGCGTGCGCGAGGAGCGCGCGGCGCGCGCCGCCGCCGTCGCGGAGCGGATGCACCAAGGCTATCTCGCCCGCTGCGTGGGAAAGACCTTCCCCGTGCTCTTTGAGCAGGACAGGGACGAGGGCAGCGTCGGCCACGCGCCGAACTATATGCCCGTCACGGTGGGGATGAAAGGGTTACATAACACTGTGCAAAACGTGCGCATCACCGCCGTCGACGGCGACGGCCTGCGCGGGGAACCGGAGGAGACATGAAAAGCCACTTTTTTGCCTACATCGCGCGGATGCGCTACATCACACGCTGGGCGCTCATGCGCAACACCTTTTCCGAAAACGTGCAGGAGCACAGCCACATGGTCGCGGTGCTCGCGCACGCGCTCGCGGTGATCCGAAACCGCGTGTACGGCGGGCAGATCGACGCGGGACAGGTCGCCGCGGCCGCGCTCTACCATGACGCGAGCGAGATCATCACCGGCGATATGCCGACGCCCATCAAGTATTACGCGCCCGAGATCCGCGACGCCTACAAGAAGGTCGAGGCGGTCGCCTGCGGACGGCTCCTTGCCATGCTGCCCGACGAGCTCAGGCCGGACTACGACGATGTGCTCGACTGTGCGGACGGCGAGGTGCTCGAACTGGTCAAGGCGGCGGACAAGCTATCCGCCTACATCAAGTGCGTCGAGGAGCTCAAGGCGGGCAACGCGGAATTTCGCCGCGCCGCCGAGCAGACCCGCGCCGCGCTCGACGCGATGCATCTGCCCGAGCTGGATTACTTTATGGAGTACTGCGCGGAGAGCTTTTCCATGACGCTCGACGAGCTGGAATAACAGGGAGGAAGAAACCATGATCAAAATTCGGACGCTGTATATCGTTCTGCCGCTTACGATCCTGATGGCGGTGGGCTGCTACCTCAAGGGCTGGACGGCGGGCATCGCCCTGTGGGCGCTCCTTGCGCTCGTGTGCGTGGGGCGCATCCTGCGCGAGCGGAAGGAGAAGAACGGCGCGGAGGACGCACAGAAAAAGGAATAACGCGCCGTGCGCGCAAAAAGCGGGGGAGCTTCCTGATGGAAGCTCTCCCTTTTTGCTGTCGTTTCCGCCGTCTCAGCGCCGCGATTTGTGCGTTCCGCAGCTTGCATTTTGCGGCGAAGCCTTTATAATGATGACATTCTTTTGCGCAGGGAGGAAGGACTCATGGAACAGCGGAGGGCGCGCGGGATGCTTGCAGCGGCGGCCGTTATCTTCGGTACGCTTGCGCCGTTCGTGCGCGGCATTTCCGTTTCCTCGGGCGAGCTGGCGCTTTACCGCGCGGTGATGGCGGCGCTGCTCGTCGGCGGCTATCTGCTCGTGAGCGGACAGAAGCTCGCGCTGCGCGCGAATCGGCGCGAGGCCGCGCTGCTGCTCCTCTCCGGCACGGCGATGGGCGTGAACTGGATCTTGCTTTTCGAGGCCTACCGTTACACCACCGTGTCCGTCGCGACGCTGAGCTACTATTTTGCGCCCGTGCTCGTCACCGCTGCCTGCCCGCTGCTCTTTCACGAAAGGCTGACGGGAAAGCAGATCGTCTGCTTCGTGATGTCCACGCTGGGACTGGTGCTGGTCATCGGCGTCGGGGGGCTCTGCGGCGTCGCGGATGTGCGGGGCGTGCTCTTCGGCCTCGGCGCGGCGGCGTTCTACGCCGCGGTCATTCTGCTCAATAAGTTCATCCGAAGCGTCGCGGGCATCCAGCGGACCTTTTTGCAGTTTTTAGCCGCCATCGTCATTCTCATTCCCTACGTCGCCGCGACCGGCGGCGTATCGCTGGGGACGCTCGACGCGCGCGGCTGGGTCTGCCTGCTCATCGTGGGCTTCTTCCACACGGGCGTGACCTACTGCCTGTATTTTTCCGCCCTGCGCGAGCTGCCGGGGCAGGAGGTCGCTCTGCTGAGCTACATGGATCCGCTCGTGGCGGTCATCGTCTCGGTGACGGTGCTCGGCGAGCCGGTCACGGCGCCGCAGCTTGTCGGCGGTGCGCTGATCCTCGGCTTCACGCTCTGGAACGAGCTGCCGGAGAAAAAATAAGAAAAAGGGAAGCGGCTTTCACTGAACCGCTTCCCTTTTTCAGTTCATAAAGTGAATGGTGATGGGGCAGATCTCGGCCCTGGTCGCCACGCGCATATTCGGCCCGAAGAGACCGACACCCGAGGTCACGATGCTGTGCATCGACCCTACGCGGAGATAGCCGCAGGCATTCTCCCAAAATAGCCGGACGGTGAGGTTGCCGGGGAACATCTGCCCGTCGTGCGTGTGCCCGCAGAGATCGACGTCCACGCCCGCCGCGGCCAGCTCCTCCAGCTCGCGCGGCTGGTGGTCAAGGACCAGAATGGGCTTGTCCGTATCCAGCCCCTCGACGAACTCCGCGGGTGTTTTACGCACCTCGACGCCGCGCCCCGGGCGCTGCGCGTCGGGGCGACCGTAAAGATAAACCTCGCCGCCGAGCAGCACGGCCTCGTCGCGCAGGAGACGGATGTTCGCGGACGCGAGAAAGGCGTCCATCTCGGGGCTGCTCTGCTTTTTCCCGTCGCTTCGGAAGGTGAAGCCCGCTAAGATAGGCTCCTCAATGTCGTGGTTGCCGTAGACGGCGTAGACGCCGTACCTCGACCGGATGCCGCGCAGCACCGCGGCGATCTGCTCCGGCTCCTCCACGGCCTCCCAGGCGTTATCAAAAATGTCGCCCGCGATGACGACCGCATCGGCGTCCTGCTCGTTCACGCGCGCGACCATGCGTTCCATCTGCGCAAGACCCACGTTGTAGCCGAGGTGGAGATCGGCGAGCAGCACGACCTTCATGCTCTCCATGCTGCCGGTGGACTTGTTTACGGTGATCTCGTAGGGCGTGACGCGCACGACGCGGGCGTTGATCACGCCGCCGACGGAGGTCGCCAGAATGACCGCCGCGCACAGACAGCCCGCGATGCGGTGCATCCGCGCCGAGCGCAGAGAACGGAGCTTCAGACCGTGGACGAGCAGCAGCCGCAGCCCGTCCGCGAGCAGGACTGCCAGCAGCAGATAGAGCAGCACGCCGAGCCAATAATTCCCGATGAGCATGAGCGCGCGCTTCAGCCGTCCGGCAGGCAGCGGAAAGGCCAGAACAAAGGAGAGCGCAAAGAAGGCGTACAGCGCGGCGGGCACGGCCCAATGCTTCCGCTTGCGGAACCATGGGAACCACGCCCGCACCCAGCCCATGATGCGGCGGAACAGATAGAGGTTGAAAAGCAGGTAAAACGGTGCGAGGAGGAAGGCAAGCATGGCGCGTTCCGCGCTCCTTTCCGAAAGGGGAGACACCCTTTGTTTTCGGCGCTATTCTACTCCCTTTACGCCCTTGGCGCAAGAGAAAAGATGCGGCGCGAAGCGCACACTTTTTTTGGACAAAAGTGACATTGACAACCCTTTCCTACAAATTTATAATCACAATCTCGTATGAAAGACATCAAAATACACCGTGGTAAAAGGTGAGGCTTATGAATCATCAGTCGTCGTTTTCGCTTCGTTCGTTCTTTCAGCCTGTGGACCTTACGCAGAGAACGTGCTGGAAGACGCTGCTCGTGTTCGCGTTCCCCATTATCGTTTCCTACCTGCTCCAGCAGGTCTATTCCATCAGCGACGCCGCCATTGTCGGTCAGGCGCTGACGGCGAGCGAGGTCGCCGGTGTGAACGACACCACCTCGCTCGCGATGATCTTCCTGCAGTTCGCCTTCGGCGCGAGCGCGGGCTTCTGCACCGTGACATCGTGCTTTGTCGGTGCGCGTGACAGCGCGGGCGTCCGCCGCTCCATGGCGACGCAGATCGTCCTCTCCGCGGCGCTGACCGCTGTTCTCACGGCGCTGGCGCTGGCGCTGCTCGACCCCATGCTCGCGTGGATCAACGTCACGCCCGCGAGCGGGGAGGTCTACCGCGCGGCCTATACCTACTGCGCCATCCTCTTCGGCGGCATCGGCGCGCAGCTTTTCTATAACTTCATCTGCTCGTTCCTGCGCAGCATGGGCGACAGCGCCACGCCGCTCGCGTTCCTGCTTTTCTCGACGATCCTCAACGTGGGGCTGGATCTGCTCTTCATCCTCTCGTTCCACTGGGGCGTCGCGGGCGCAGCCATCGCCACCGTTGCGGCGCAGCTCATCAGCACGCTCGGCTGCTTTCTCTACGCCTTTTTGAAGTATCCCGAGCTGCGATTGCACCGCGAGGACTGGCGCATCACAAGGCGCGACGTTACGCGACATCTCATTCAGGGCATCCCGCTCGGATTGCAGTTCTCTGTCCTTGCCATCGGCATCATCGTGATGCAGAGCGTCATCGTGCAGTTCGATACGCTTGGCGGCGAAATGGTCTCCAACGCGGCGCAGAACGGCTTCGGTGCGGCGAACAAGCTCAACAATCTTCTTATGACGCCGCTCAACGGCCTCGGCGCGGCGATGACCAGCTTCACCGCGCAGAACCTCGGTGCGGGCGACCACGCACGCATCAGGAAGGGAACGGTGCAGGCGCTCATCATTGTCTGGACGATGTGCCTCATCTCCATCGCGGCCGGACTGCTGCTCTCGCGCGGCGGCGGGTATCTCTATATCTTCCTCTCACCCGATAAGGTCACGGCGGAGACGATGCGCTACGGCAACACCTATCTCTATGTCGACCTGTCGCTCTACCTCTTCCTCGGCTTCATCTTCGTCGTGCGCAACTGCGTGCAGGGCATCGGCAAGCCGCAGTTCGTGCTCGGTGCGGGCGCGGCCGAGCTGGCCGCACGCGTGAGCGTATGCCTGCTGCTGCCGCCGCTGATCGCAGGCGGCGCGGTCAATTCCGACGCGCCGCGCGCGGCGGTCTATGCCCTCTGCTTCGCCGATCCCTTTGCCTGGATGGCGGCGGACGCCGTACTGCTCGTGCCCTTCCTGCGCAATATCATGAAAATGGACTATCGCTACCTGAAAGGAACAATGTAGGAAGAAACAAAAAGTTTTTGTCGCTTTTTTAAAAAAACTTGAAAATAAGGCTTGCAATTTGCGCCGGGATATGCTATCTTATTTAGGCTGAGTTCAGCAAAACAGCATATCCGGGTGTGGCGAAGTTTGGTATCGCGCTTGAATGGGGTTCAAGAGGCCGCTGGTTCGATTCCAGTCACTCGGACCAAGTAATGATAATCCGAACTACATTATCCAAGTGGGTAGTGTGTTCGGATTTATCATTTCTATTGAAAATATACTTTAGTAGACAAGGGCAGGAACTAACTTCCTGCCCTTTCTTGCTTTTGCTCTTGTAATTGGGTTTTTATTTTCTCCATTTCACTTTTGACTTGTTCAAAATCGAGAAATGTTACTTCCTTCTTAGCCATGTCTTTTGAGTCAAAAAGCTTTAGAGCCTCATAGGGTTTGCGAAGTTGCTTCCAGCAATCAATATTTTCCAAAAAAGAATAACCAGAAGAGGCAATTAAAAAGCAATCACGATCATGGGTAATATATCCAATTGGCAAATGTGTGTTTAGGCTATCTTTTCCGCCTATAATGCCGATTAGACCACCATTGCTATCGGTTGCCATAATATGAAATTGTGGAACAGAATAAAAGTCAACCTCTGGGATGTCATTCTCAAAAATAAAATGTATGTCATACTTATCAGCAAATGATTTCCATTTTCTATTCTTTTCGGTATCTGGCATGGAAAAAATGCTCGTTCCCGCTGGAATTGGCTTCATATTCTTCATCACGAACGCATCTGAACAAAGCCCTTTTTCAAATTCTTCGCTATCATAATAAATAATATCCATAGCTATCCTCCCAATCATATAGTATATGATAACAAATTAAATTATGGCAGATATGAACATAGTGTAAAAAGGCGGGAGAAAGGTATTACTCCCGCCTTTAACGCTATTCTTATTTGAGTGTTTTATCGTATTGTTGTTCTTTCCACTCAGCAAACTCCTTTTGTCCTTCCTCGCTCTCGAAAAATGCCTGTATCTCCGGGAGCAGGACACGGGCCAGGGCTTCCACCTCGTGATAGGGTATCCCGGTGCCGTAGTCATTGGGCTTCTTTCTGCGCGGGTTGCGTTGTTCTGCTCGGCGATCCGAATCAGCTGCTGTCCGTCGGGGCAGGAAACGTCCTTTCCGACCTTCTGACGCTCGGCGTCCCTTCTATCTGCTTGCAGCAGCAGTACCGTCAAAGCACGGATGCCGCGGCGCTGCGTCAGAATGTCGTGGACTTCCCGAAGCTGAACGGGGAGCAAGAGCTGCGGTGGGATGACAGCTTCCGCCTGCTTCCCGCGGATGACCGCGCCATTCCCGACCTTCTGTGCGAGGAGGCTGCGCGGCGTTATCGGGCGGGCGAGAGCATTCAGGTCCTCTCGCCGGTGAGGGTAAAAACCGGCTTTTCGGTGCAGGCGCTCAACACGCGCCTGCAGAATGAAGTCAACCCGCTGACGGCGAAAAAGCCGATGTGGGGAAAATTCCGGGATGGCGACCGCGTCATTGTTACGCAGAACAACCCCTATTACGATGTCTGCAACGGCGACGTCGGTGTGCTGCATATTCGCGGGGAGAAACCTCGTCGTATTGCCATACTGGCAGTCAGGGGTACGCTGAAGACATGGCAAATCGACCGTGGACAGGGGGAATACGGCGTCGGTCATGATGACGCGCCCCCGCCGCAGCTTGCGCTCGCCTATGCGCTGACGGTACACAAAAGTCAGGGCAGCCAGTACGACACCGTTCTCATGCCGGTGAGCATGGCGACTGCAAGAATGCTGTATCGCAACCTGCTCTACACCGCGATCTCACGAGCAGGGAAGGAGGTCGTCCTTGTGGGGAGCCGCGAGGCGCTGAACACCGCGATGCAGTGCATCCCGTATCCGCGCAAATCCAAGCTCGTCGCACGAACCAATCTGCTGCGTCTTGGGCGCAGCGCGTGAGGCGGCGGCATGGAGAGAAGGGAGCTGTCGCGCTATCCCGTCATTGACGCTGCCGCCACGGGCCGAAACCTCCGCCGCCTGCGGCTGGAGAAGGGGTACAGCGTGAAGGAGCTGCAGGAATACCTCGGTCTGAGCTGCCCGCAGGGTGTGTACCAATGGCAGGCGGGAAGGAGCCTTCCGAGCGTAGATAACCTCTATGCGGTCTCAAGACTATGGGGCGTGAGCATGAATGAAATCCTTGCGGAAAAGGAAAGCACATAGAACAACGGAGACCGAAGCGGTTCGCTTCGGCCTCCGTTTCCTGTATTTTACAGCAGGGCGTGAAAATAACCAACTTGAACGTTTTTCGGATGACCGTATCGCAACCCCTCCCACGAAACAGGGCTTTCTGGAATTCAAAGAGAGTAAAACTCGATTACTCCATACCATGCTCGCTCCAGCGCCCGATGGAGCCTTCAGCCCAGTGCCCCGCGTTGTCGCCGTAGGCCGGCCCCGCCGCGCCCGCGCCTACGGTGAGCAGACCGGCCGTCATGGCAAAGGCAAGAAAAGAGATAGCAGTTTTCGTTTCATCGTTTCTTCTTTCCTTCTGAAAATCTATTTCTGCGGCTCCCCGCAGTTGGATCACAAGGTCAATTTTGCCCTCGACAGGGGAATTTCCTTGCTTATCATACCGAAAACACCAAAAGAAAGCAATATGCTCGCTGCACACCATTTGCCCGAAATCCCTCGGTCGTGAGCAGCAGTCCCGATGTGCAGACATAAAAGAAACGCCCTCTGACGAGAGCGTTTCTTGTCTTGTATCAAGCGTCACAGCAAAAACGAGTTCAGCTTTTTGTGCGGCGCGGCCTTCTTGCCTTCCGTGCTGCGCGACCACGTCTTGACCGTCTGGGCTTCCAAAAACTGCACCAGCGGCGTCAAGTCCTCCTGCTCATCGTAAGATTGCAGCGCGTCATAATAGGCGCGGCAATCCTCCTCGTAGACGATGGTGGGCGGATAGTTGTTGATCATCAGCCAATAGTTCAGCAGCGTTCGCCCCACACGCCCGTTACCGTCCGCAAAGGGGTGGATATTCTCAAACCGGGCGTGGAGGTACGCCCCTGCCTTCAGGGGTGCTTTCGCTCCGATGGCGTTGACTTCTTCAATCAACTCCGCGAGGTCGTTCTCTACCTCGTCGGGCGGCGAACCGACCGCGTTTTTGCCGGTCACATAGTCGTGCTTCTTAAATTCGCCGGGACGCTCACCGTTCACGATGTAGCGGCGCTCATCGTAAGTGCCCTCCGTCAATGCACGGTGGACGGCACAAATCAGCCCAATGGACAGAGGCTCTTTTGCGATAATCTTGTCCTGCAAAAAGTCGTAGCACACCTTTTGGTTCTGCTGCTCGAACAGGGTACGGGTGCTGCCAGTATAGCCCACGACCTTGCCGTTTTCAAAAATCTCGCGGGTGTCGTGGTAGTTGATCTCGGCATTCTCGATCTTGCCGGAGTTGTAGGCAAACAGAATGCGGAAATTATCCAGCCGCAGAGCAAGGTCATCGACCGACCGGATATTCCAGTCCTGCCACATTTTCACAACAGCGTCATATCGGCTCATGATGCACCTCCGGCACAGGAATAAATCGAGTATATCATACTTTTTGCCCATGCGGGAGAAAATTTACAGCTTTTTTGTGCGGACTTGGTTTTTCTGGTATGAGCAGAAGGCGGAGAGCATCCTGCTGACGCTTCTGTAAAAGGAGAGGGGAGTGCTGCCATTTTCTGGGTGGTATGAAGTGTACTGCATGGAAGCGTGCTTCGTGAAGGAGTAGGATTTTTACAGAGATGCCGAAACCCGTCGAAACGGAGGTCTTAGCCTATGAAATTATATAAAGAAGCGCTCAGGAGCTTCTTTTCAGGATATGTCAGCGCACTGCGCAGGCGCAGGGGGCTGACACAGGAGGAGATGGCGGAGCGGCTTCGCATCACCGGCCGCGCGTACAGCGATTTGGAGCGGGGCATATACTGCTTTTCCGCGGTCGCGCTGGTGTTCCTTCTGCTCATGCTGGAGGAGCACGAGCTCAAAGAGCTGCTCTCGTCCCTGCGGGAGGAGATCGCGAAAGTTGAAGACAGAGAGGTGGCGTAATGCTCCGTGGACATTGGGGAAATATACGGGCTTTTGCGCGGGCTCGGTCTGAGAGCTGACAGCTCTTGGTTTTTTCATGTCTCGTATGCGGTATATCTGACAGTCCGGAGACCTGATCGGGCGATGCTTGCCGAGCGATGGCTGTATCCGGCGGTCGCGCAGCACTATCACACCGGTAGCCTTGATATAAAGCGCAGCATCTGCTTTGCGGTGGACCTGATCTGGAAAACAGATAGGCGAACGCTGCGGACGATAACGAGGTGTCCGCTGGAGCACAAGCCGCATCCCACGGAGTTCGTCGCCCTTCTTGCCGCCTGCCTTGCGGGCGGCAATGCCGCATGATCTGAGCTTATGAAAAAGCAAGCCAAGGAGAGTATCCTTGGCTTGCTTCAGTCTGTCGAAAAAGCCCAGCTCCAGCCGGACTTTTTCGACAGACTGGCCCCTGCTCTGTTGAGCAGGGGGATTCTTTCTTCTCTCGGCAGCGCAAAGGAGGAAATTGCCGGCGCGGCTCGGAGCGCAGTCTGTGGTAATGCGATAATTTTTTGAAATTATCTTGACAAATTTTATCAAGATTGATATGATGGCAGTAGCAAGCAAGCGAAAAGAGGACGCGGAACATGATCATCACCAAAGAGACGGACTACGCGCTGCGCATTTTGCGGGTGCTGCTGGACGGGGAGAAACATTCGGTGGCCGAGATGTCGGAAACGGAACTGATCCCCACTCAGTTTGCCTACCAGATCCTGCGCAAGCTCTCCGCCGGCAATTTGGTGCGGGTGAGCCGCGGCGCCCTCGGCGGCTGCGAACTGTCCTGTGATCTGGACGCAACCTCCCTCTACGATCTCATGGGGGTCATGGGGGAGCGGGGCGTCCTGTGCGCCTGCATGGAGCCGGGATATGAATGCCGCTGGCAGGACGAGCACGGGCGGTGCGCCATCCACTGTCAACTGACGGCCTTGCAGCGAAAGCAGGACGAGGCGTTCCGCGCCGTGAGCCTGCGCAGGCTGCTGACCGGCGGATCCGATCCCCAAGATACAAGCGAGCTGTAAAATTTTAAGAGGAGGTACCCGTATGCTGTTTCAAACCACGGCGGCGCACGAAGAGCTGCGCGCGAAGATCCGGAGCTTTGCGGAGGAGGAGATCAAGCCCCTCGCATTTCTGATGGATCAGAACAACGAGTTCCCCGAAGAGGCTGTCAAAAAGCTGGGTAAGCTGGGCTGGATGGGCATTCCTTACCCTAAGGAGTACGGCGGCGCCGGTCTGGACGCCCTGAGCTACGCCATCGCGGTGGAGGAGCTGGCCCGTGTGGACGGCGGCGCGGGCGTTATCCTCTCCGCCCACGTCTCCCTTGGCTCATGGCCCATTTTCGCCTACGGCACCGAGGAGCAGAAGAAGAAATACCTGGTTCCGCTGGCCAAGGGCGAGAAGATCGGCGCCTTCGGCCTCACGGAGCCCAACGCCGGATCCGACGCCGGCGGCACGGAGACCACGGCGCTGGATAAGGGGGACTACTACCTCCTCAACGGCGGCAAGATCTTCATTACCAACGCCCCTAAGGCGGACACCTATGTGGTTTTCGCCGTCACCACGCCGGACATCGGCACCCGGG
>OGLH01000614.1_pt1 | contig 10841 bp, 6 predicted proteins | sample 1572791 | NCBI WGS metagenome assembly OGLH01 (sample SAMEA2581913, study PRJEB24529) | metagenome | biome: Human gut stool | place: China | collected 2011
ATCCGTTTTGTATCAGTGTAACACAGACGAGGGAGTTTGCTTATTCCCAAATGCCCTCGTCTGTGTTACACTGATACAAAACGGATGCAAAAAGGGGAGGGGATGCCGGCGGTGCGGCGAGGGCTGCCTGCACTGCAGACCCGGGACCTCTGCCGGCAGGCCCGGCTGGCCGGGATCAACTATACGTGTGAGGCCGTAGGACAATCGCATGCATATTCGGATCACAGATGACGGAAACGAACGCGACATCCATGAGATCCACGAGATGCTGAGGCACTACAACCTCCGGCACCGCGAGGCATCGGAAAATGTGCCGCTCGGCGTGTTTCTGGAAGACGAGACGGGCCGGAAGTTCGCCGGATTGACCGGTGAGACCTTCGGCAACTGGCTTTGCATCTGGTTCCTGTTCGTCGGCGAAGCGTTCCGGGGCCAGGGGCTCGGCAGCAGGCTGCTGGAGGCTGCGGAAAATGAGGCCCGGCAGCGCGGCTGCAAATACACGTTTGTGGACACCTTTTCCTTTCAGGCGCCCGCATTTTACGAAAAGCATGGATACCGGGAGGTTTTTACCCTCGAGGACTATCCGTACACCGAAAAACGGCATTATTATACGAAAGCGCTGTAACGGGGGTAAGCAGGAATGGAGCACAAAGCCAGTATTACCGCCCTGATGAGTTCGTTCGGACGGGCGTTTCATGCAGAAAACGAAGAACATCCGGTTTTCGCGGATCATCTTGCCAGAGCGCTGATGACGGGGGAAGAATATGCCGCTGTGCAGAGCGATATTCTTGGCGGCGCGCCGATGAAAACGGCGTTTTCCTACGGAGCGCTCGAAAACCTGCTGGAAAAGCACGGCTTTCTGATCTACGAGCTGCTGACGCCGGATGATATCCAAAGGGACATCATCGACAGGGCCGGAGCAGAGCTGAAAGCCTTTGAGCATGTCAATGACTGTCTTGCGGTCAGGAAAAACTCTGATCGGACGACGATGAAATGTGGGATGGAAGATGGAAATGAACTGCAAACGCAAAAACCAACTGATCGGCTGCTGCGGACTGGACTGCGAAAAATGCGATGCCAGAATCGCAACGCTCACGAACGATAACGCCCTGCGGGAGAAGACTGCCGCCCTGTGGACAAAGCTCAACGGGGTGCCGATCACCCTGGAGATGATCCACTGCACCGGCTGCCGCATAGACGGAGCCAAGACGCCGTTCTGCGACAAGCTCTGTCCGGTCCATCATTGCGTGAGGGAAAAGAGCCTTGATACCTGCGCGGACTGCGGGCAGATGGACAGCTGCCCGACGCTGGTGATCGACAACTGCACCAACAAAGGCACCGTCGTCTCGAACATGAACGGCAACTGCTTCATCGGCGGGATCGCGGGCGTGAACTATGCGGCGGCGATCCGGGATTGCACGAACGAAGCCGAGGTGAAATTCGTGCAGGCCAATGCCGCAGGCGCGGGTTACCTCTGCATCGGCGGCATCGCGGGGCAGACGTACAGCGGGGCGAAGGTCACGGGCTGTGCCAACAGGGCGGCCGTCAGCTCCGACAAGCTGCAGGTGACCCGCATCGGCGGTATCGTCGGTACGCACAACGCCAGCACGATAGACGACTGCTCGAACAGCGGCGACATCACCCTGGCCTATACGGCGACGGCCAACAACTGGGAGGCCGCAGGCGGCATCGTGGGTTTCTACGACGGCACGGACGGCACGGCGGTGACCAACGGCTGCACGAACAGCGGCAAGGTCTGGGCGACGGTAAATTCCAGCAACGCCAATATCGGCGCCGGAGGCATCGCGGGCATCATCAAGTCGGGCAATGCGACCAACAACACCAACGACGGTGCGGTCTGGATGCACAATGCCCAGGCGGGCAAGAGCTCCTATGCGGGCGGCATCGTCGGCTACGACTACAATACCAAGGACAAGTCGGCCGTCACGGGCAATGTCAACAACGGTGCGGTACAGGCCACCGTCGAGGGCACTTCGGCGCTGCTGGCGGCCGGGGGCATCATCGGGCGCAACGACGTGGGCGCCGTGTCCGGATGCAGGAATTTCGGCGCGGTGGCATGTGCGCTGCATGCGGGGGCGCTCGTGGGCTGGAACAAGAAAAGCGTGGAGGACAGCGCCGCAGGCGGTTCGGTGAACGGCACGGCACTCACCGGGACGAACTATGCGGAACTGGCGGTTGGCTTCCAGGACGGGGGCTCGTCGTCGGGCATCACCTTCGGGGAGAAATAGCCCGGCAAATCATTAATTACTTAACTGAAAGAAACCTATTATGAAAAGAGTCCTTACGACACTTTTGAAAAGTGTATGTATAATTGCTCTGGTGTTGTGCGGGATGGACGCGCAGGCGCAGGGCAACCTCGTAACGGGTGCGGTCAGGGATGCGAAGGGCGAACCGGTGATCGGCGCCACCGTCATCGTGAAGGGAACCGCAACCGGCGCGACATCCGGGGCCGACGGCCGCTATTCGATCCAGGCGGGCCCCGATGCGACGCTCGAATTCAGCTTCATAGGCTACAAGAAACAGGAGGTGCCCGTAGGCACCCGCTCGGCGATCGACGTTGTGCTCGAAGAGGATGCGCTGATGGTGGACGACGTGGTGGTGATCGGCTACGGCACGCAGTCGCGCCGCACGATCACGGCCGCAGTTTCGAAGGTGGACGGCGAGAAACTCGCCGGCGCACCGGTCAACTCCATCGGCGATGCCCTGAAGGGACGTGTCGGCGGCGTGCGCGTATCGTCGGCCGACAACCAGCCGGGTTCCGACCCCGTGTTCCTGATTCGCGGCGGTTCGTCGATCAACCAGTCGAACGCCCCGATCATTATCATCGATGGCGTGAACCGTGAAATGACCGGCCTGAACCCCAATGACATCGAGTCGATCGAGGTGCTGAAGGACGCCGCTTCGGCGGGTATCTACGGTGCCCGCGCCTCGAACGGCGTAATCCTCATCACGACCAAGAAGGGCAGTATGGCACGGGGCCCGCAGGTGACATTCGAGGCGCAGGCCGCATGGACTTCGCCCGCCGTGAGGTTCGACCTGATGGACGGCGGCGACTACCTGCGCACGATGCGCACGATGCTGAACGAATACCCTTCGACCTACGCCTACGGCTCGGGCATCCTGACGGGCGCCAACTCCGCCGGTATCGGCAACGGCGACAATTCGGTGTGGACGCCCAAATTCGTGGATACGCCGGCCGATGTCCCCGCAGGCTGGAAGGTGATGGTCGACCCCATCGACCACTCGAAACTGATCGCCTACCAGGACAACGACCAGCAGAAGCAATGGTTCGACGACTCGTACTGGATGAACTACTACGTCGGCGTGAACGGCGGCAACGACAAGGTGCAGTATGCCGCGTCGGCCGGCTACACGAAGGACGGCGGCATCGGCATCAACACCGATTTCTCGCGTTTCACCTTCCACGGCAACACCTCGTTCAAGATACTCAGGAACCTGAAGGCGACGACCGTGTTCGACTACTCGGAAACGAAGGGCAACACGCTCCCCTCGTCGGGGATCGCCCCCTACTGGACGACCGTGGGCCGCGGCATGTTCATGCCCGCCACGCACCGCGACTACCTGGATGACGGCACGCCCGCCCAGGGAACCAACAACACGACCATCTCGGCCGCATGGTTCGACCGTTACTATACGAGCAACTACACGGCACGCCGCATGACGGCCAATTTCAACCTCGAATGGGAAATCGTCGACGGGCTGCGCGCCGTGATGCAGGTTGCCAACCACAACTATTACAGGATCGACAACCAGCGCCTGGCGGGCAACGCTATCTCCAACCAGCGCCGCACCTACGAGAAGTGGGGGCAGACCAACCGCTTCAGCACGCAGGGCTACCTGAACTACCGCAAGACCTTCGCGCAGGATCATACGATCGAGGGCACGGTCGGGTTCGACTACATGAAAAACACGGTCAACGGCCTTTCGCTGACGGTTACGGGCGCCGATTCGGACAAGGTGCCGACGCTGGCCGCAGGGACGGACGCCACGGGCTGGGCGGACACCAACACCAACGAGGCGCTCTCCTCCTATTTCGGGCGCCTGAACTACGACTACAAGAAGAAGTACCTCTTCATGTTCACGTTCCGCGCCGACGGCTCGTCGAAATTCGCCGAAGGAAACCGCTGGGGATATTTCCCTGCGGCGTCGGCCGGCTGGGTGGTCTCGGAGGAGAAATTCTGGAACGTGCGCAATTTCAACAGCTTCAAGATACGCGCCTCGTACGGCCTGACGGGTAACAACTACATCGGCCTTTACGATGCCTACGGAGGGTTCGGCGCAACGTCGATCTACAACGGTGCGAGCGCCATCCTGCCCACGGCGCTGCCCAACATGAGGCTCAAATGGGAGACCACCCACCAGCTGGACATCGGCGTCGACATGGGATTCTTCAACGACCGCATCCGCCTGATGGCCGACTATTACAACAAGAAGACCACCGACCTGCTCTTCAGCGTCACGCTGCCCGATACGTCGGGTTACGGCTCGGCCCGGCAGAACGTCGGTTCGGTACGCTTCTACGGCGCCGAGGTGGAACTCTCGACGGTGAACATCCAGAGCAAGAACTTCACCTGGACGACCGACTTCACCTACTCGTTCAACATGAACAAGGTGTTGTCGCTCCCCGACGAGTACAGGTACAAGGACGTCGACGGCAAGGATGCATGGCGTATCGGCGGGTACACGATGTCGGAGACGGGATTCCGTTTCGGCGGCACGGCCGTCGGCGAACGCATGGGGCGCATCTACGGCTACAAGACCGCCTACATCATCGAAACCGAGGCGCAGGCCGACGCGGCGCTGTACGACGTCAATTCGCACGGCATCCGCCGTTCGGACGGCCGTTCGATCGCCGGCCGCAAGGACATCGGCGACTACGAATGGCTCAACCGCGCCGGGTCGGCGCGTACGGCGGACGGCAGCGAGCAGATCAACGACGAGGACATGTTCCTGCTGGGGTACGTGACGCCCCACTCCACCGGCGGTATGAACAATACCTTCAAGTACAGGAATCTCTCGCTGTCGGTCTACGTCGACTATGCGCTGGGGCACTCGGTCTACAACTACATGTATACGCGCGGCCTGCAAACCTCGATGGGCAACTGCAACTGGAACCTCATCTACGATGCGAACGACTGCTGGCAGAAGCCGGGCGACAACACCAAGTTGGCGCGCCTGTCGGCCAACGACGCCGACGGTGGCAACAAGAACTATTCGCGCATCTCGGACATCAGCGTGCAAAAGGGCGATTACCTCTGCCTGCGCGACGTGACGCTGTCGTACAGCTTCCCCAAGCGGTGGATCGGCAAGCTCGGGCTGGGCAACCTGACGGTCTCGGTATCAGGCAACACGCTGGTGTACTGGACGAAGGTCAAGGGCGTGTCGCCCGAGTCGGCGGTTGCCGCCTCGGGATCGAGCACGGGCATGTACAGCGTGGTGAATACCAGCTCGGCCGATTATAGCATTTACCCGCCCACGCGCAAGGTGATGTTCAGCCTGAAGGCCACGTTCTGAACGGGATGATTCTCAACAACTAAATCGAATATACGAATATGAAATTCCATAAGCTATATATTGCAGCGATAGGCGCCGCCTCGATGGCGATGGCGGGGTGCGAGCTCGATATCGTCAACTCCGACCAGCTCAACACGACGAACATGTGGGTGGACGAAAGCGACGTCACGGGCGCGACGACGGGTATCTATTTCGAATTGCGCAACGCCTTCCGGCAGAATTACACGAACCAGTTCTTCTGGGGCGAACTGCGCGTCGGGCCCGCCATGTGGGACCGCGGTACGAACCGTTCGCTGATGGACTCGGACATGCTGGAGGTATTGCACAGCCTGCTCAACGGGGGCACGTCGTCGGTAAGCTGGACGAACCTCTACACCTGTATCAACCAGTGCAACTCGGTGATAAAGTACGCGCCGTCGGTCGAAATGTCTGACGAGACGCGCAGCTACTGCCTCGGGAACGCCTATTTCGTCCGGGCATACGTCTACTACTGGATCGCCCGCGTATGGGGCGACGCGCCCGTCATCCTGACGCCCACCGAGAGCACCGGGCGGGAGATTTACCCTTCGCGTTCGCCCCGGGCCGAGGTATACGCCCAGGTGGCGCAGGACATCGAAAGCGCGCTCACGCACATCACATCCAACGCCAAGGGCTGCTATTATGCCACGGTGGACAACATCAACATGCTGAAGGCCGACTTCGCGCTGTGGATGTACGCCGCACAGAAAGGCGGCGATTCCTACCTGACGATGGCCGGGGAGGCGCTCGACGCCGTTACGCGCACGCCGCTGCTCGGCAAGTTCGCCGACGTGTTCGACGTGAAGAACAAGGCCAACAAGGAGATCGCCTTCGCGCTGCATGTCGATGCGACGAACGAGGTGCATTCGGCCAGCTACATCCAGCGTTTCATCTGGGGCTCGACGCAGGTCAAGGCCTCGTACCGCAACGTCGAGGGCGGCGTGCCGGTATCGAGCAACCAGTGGTTCTGCTATGCGGACGAATTCATCGGAGAGCTGAAGCGGAACAAGGAGCAGAACAACGACCAGCGCAGCGACGTGACCTATATGGAGCGCACGGGCGTGAGCGACATGTACGAAAAGGTCGGATGGCCCAACAAGTTCACGGGCGACTGGTCTTCGGGGACGCTGCTCTACGACGATGACCTGATCCTCTACCGGTATGCGCAGTACTATATGTTCCGTGCCGAGCTGTACTATTACAGGAAACAGTACAAGGAGGCGCTCGGGGAGCTGAACGTGGTCGCGCAGCGCGCCTACGGAAAGGCCGACTTCTACACCTCGGCCACGCAGCAGGACGTGCTCGAAGCGCTGGCTGCGGAGAACCGCTGGGAATTCGCCGAGGAGGGCAACCTGTGGTTCACCTACATCCGCCTGGGTTACATCGACACCTACTGCCCGCTCAAATACTGGCCCAATACGGGTGTCGAGGGCGGCGTGGGCGGTTCGACGAACCCCAACATCTACCTCTTCCCGATCTCGACCTCGGCGATCAACAAGAACAGCAACCTCAGGCAGACCGAAGGCTGGTCTTAATCCATTTACCCAACAGAAAACTATTCAGCTATGAGAAAATTCATATCCGGCCTGCTCGCCATCGCCGCGGCGGCATTCACAGGCTGTTACGAGTCGGGCACCGATGCGGACAACACGAGCCGGGAGGCGCGCATCTCGATTTCGCCCGCCGCGATCGGGTTCGATGCCGACGGGCGGACGACGGACGGACTGGCGTTCGGCACCTACATCGTGACGGTGAACCCCTACGGTAAAATGTATAGCGACTGGCATGCCGAACTGGTCGGCACCGACTGGGCCACGCTCGACTACCATACGGCCTCGCCCGACGGCGCGGTCGAAAAGGCGCTGCGGATCACCTGCTCCGCGAACACGGACTATAAGCGCACGGGAACGCTGCGCGTAACGCTCTCCAAGACGGGCGAAAGCGTTGATTTCCCGATCACGCAGGTCGGGCTCAAACCCGATGCCACGCTCACCCTCTCGACGGAATCGGACATCGAAATGATGGCCCTGGAGCCTGCCGAGGTGACTGTGACCTTCGAGACCAACATGCCCGCCTCGACCGTTACGGCCGAGCTGGAAGAGGGCGTGGAGTGGCTCACCTGCACGCTCGACAGGGAGGCCGGGACGGTCGTCCTCGCGGCTTCGGACAACACCTCGCCCACCGACATGCGGGAGGCGACGGTGACCGTGAGCGCCGGGACGGAGGATACGAGCCTCGCCACAAGGCAGATCAAGGTGCGGCAGCTGGCCAACGAAACCTACCTGTTTATTTACGGGTCGGGCATACCCCACTTTGCGGCTTTCGGCGATGCCGCACAGATGAACAAGAACGACCTGGTGTTCGGCCTCGACCACTATTTCCGCAGCGGCAAGGTGATCCTCTCGACTTCGCGTACGCCGGACGCCTATCCGCGCTATGCGCTGACGGCCGACGGCAAACTCGCCGTACTGGCCGACGCGGCTGCCGAGGCCGCGGCGCCCGAGCTCACGTTCGGCATTGCGGGGATGAATGCCCTGCGCGTGACGATCGCGCTCGACGACGACAACAACGTGGTGGCAGCCGACTCGAAGGCCGAGTTCACGCGCATCTCGACCGTGAACAGCATGCCCGAATCGGAACTGGCCGGCTACCCCACCAAGGAATACGTCACGCGTGACGGAAAGACCAAGACGTGGATGACGACCGGCCTGCACTGGAACGGCGGCGCGGCGATGGGCACCTACAAGCTGGGCAGCGGTCTGGTCGGGGGCTCGAAGACGGGCGGTTACGACGAAGCGGAGTATTCGATGCGCAACCCGGCCTATGACACCGAGGAGAACGGCGGGACGCTCAAGGAGCTGATGATGCCCGACGGCGTGACGACGCGCGCTTCGGTCTACGGACGCCTTTACAGTTCGTACGAAACGCTGACGGGCGACCCGGCCGGCGCGCTGAGCGCGGCCCTGCTGATGCCTTTCCCGCTGGGAGGCGCCGGGACGGTGGTCGTGGATGCCGTGGGCAACAGCATCACGCTGGAACCGATCCTCAAGGCCGACCTGAAAGACTACGCGGCCTCCGACGGCGGCAATACGCAGGCCGAGGCCGACCACCCGTCGCTCTCGATGCAGGTGCAGGGCATCTGTCCCTACGGCTGGCATATCGCCAACATGTCCGACTGGAAAGACCTGATCTACGCGGTGGCGGAGTCGTCGAAGAGCTATTCGGACTACCCCGTGGCGGCTGCGACGGCATCGTACGGCGCCATGACCTCGGGCAATGCGGCCAATGTGGCGGCGCACCTGCGCTGCAAGGAGTGGCAGGACGCCGAGTTCAACCCCGCGACCGTTATTTCGAACGGTGCCGAGGCCTTCGCTTTCAACCTCTACCCGCAGGGGTGGCGCCTCTACAAGAGCGGCTACGACTACTGCGCCAACTCGGGCAACGTGCGCTTCTACTGTCTGATTCCGATGATGGGACAGACGACGGCCTCGAAGATGGCCCTGTGGCGCGCCTACTGTACGACCTCGGCCGATATGGTATTCGACGACGGGTTCGACGTGGGCAACGGTTCGGGAGCCGCGGTGCGCTGTGTGAAAAATTACGAGAATTTCTGAATCCGGAGCGGGCCGGACGGGAGAACGTCCCTGTCCGGCCCGGGCTCCGGCCATGGAACGACAACGAATAAAAAAAAGAAAAACCTATGAAATACGATAAAATGCTTATGCTCCTCACCCTTGTCGCAGCCGGCCTGGCGGCAGGATGCAGCGACGACGAAGATCCGCTGAAGGACTGGACGGGGCCGTCGAAGCCCGGCACCGAGATCAAAACCCCGGCCGAGGTCGGCAACCGTGTCGTCGCGCACCGCGGCGGTTCGACGGAGGCCGGGACACGGCAGTTCCCCGACAATTCGGTGGCGGCGCTCAACTATGCCATCGGGCTGGGCTGCTACGCGTCGGAGTGCGATATTTACCTTACGAAGGACGACGATGTCGTGGTGGCGCACGCATCGGCGGGGTGTTACATCAATAACCTCAAGCCGTGGGAGCATACGCTCGCCGAACTGCGTGCCGCCGGGACGCTGGCCAACGGGGAACAGCTGCCCTCGCTGGCCGACTTCATCGACGTGGTGCTCGAGGCGGGAACCACGCGCCTGTGGCTCGACGTGAAGAACATTACCATCGACGGCAAATCGACCGAAGAGGGGCGCGAGGCTTCGGCCAGGGCGTGTGAGAGGGCGTGCGAGATCATCGAAGAGATGGGCGCGCAGAATTTCTGCGAGTTCATCGTCACGGGCAATGCGACGAAAATCAGTTCGAGCAGCCCTGTCACCATCTGGCAGCGTTCGCTCGCCGCGGCGGGCGCCGTGGGCAGCAATGCCGGGTGGATGAGCTTCCGCAACCCGGCCGATTACATCTCCTACGGCTATCCGTGGGCGAACCTCTCGACCGAAAACCTCTATTTCGAGGGGAAGACCGTGAACAAGAACGGTTATTCGGTGCAGAAATTCCTCGATGCGGGGCTGAAGCTCAGCGTATACAATGCCGACCTGGATGTCGACATGGATTATTACCTGGCCTACAAGGACAAACTCTACGCCATCTGCACGAACTACCCCCGCAAGCTGCTGGGCAAATGGAACTGACCGAACCGTTCCGTATCCTGCCCGGCACCTGTGCCGGAGATACGGCCGGGATGATATCCGGGCTTTGAAGCCCGGATATTTTTATTACCTTTAGCCCTGCGCAGCTTCGTCCTCGACCCGTATTTCCCGGGATTCCAGAAAAAATGCACTTTTTCGAAAAAAAAAGTGAAAACAGACTAGGTATTTTTGTGCCTATGGCTGTATAGTATAGGTAACACCCTAAAAGTATACATATTGGAACGCCATACAGATACCCCTACCATAACCGACATGGAGGGACTGCTATACAGATACCTCGTCCGCCGGACGAGCGGGGCCGAAGACCGGGAGGTATATGCCTGGCTCGAAGCCTCGGAGAAGAACCGCAGCCTGTTTTTCGAAGTCGCGGCCGTATGGAGCGCACACAGGACGCTCATCTCCCCCGCCACCGGCGAGCGCTGCGATGCCATGCTACGGCGGCTCAACGCGCGTATCGACGCCGACGACGCCATGCAGCGCCCCGCGCGGTTCGCATGGCGGCGTTGGATGTCCGCAGCGGCTGCGGCAGCCGTGGTCGTGATCGCGGTCGCGGCAGCCTGGCTCGAAGCCTCGGAGAAGAACCGCAGCCTGTTTTTCGAAGTCGCGGCCG
>OGLH01000622.1_pt1 | contig 10761 bp, 10 predicted proteins | sample 1572791 | NCBI WGS metagenome assembly OGLH01 (sample SAMEA2581913, study PRJEB24529) | metagenome | biome: Human gut stool | place: China | collected 2011
ACGGGTACTACGCAATGCGGACAAGGTACTACCCGAAGATGACAACCTATTGGATAATCAAGACTTGTGTTTATTATTCAAAGTAAGTATCAAAACTCTGCAACGCTACCGGGCTATCGGTGCGCTGCCTTACTTCACTATCAGCGGAAAAGTGTATTACAAGGCTTCCGATGTCCGGGAGTTTATTAAAGAACGGTTCAGCGTCACCACGCTACGCCAGTTCGAGAAAGAACACTGTACGAAGAAAAAGAAGTGAATCTGAAAAGCCGGAACGGTGAATGTGCTTCATCCATCCCGGCTTTCCCCGTTTATGGCTTACCCAGCTTATCAGCTTCTTTCTTTAGCTGTTCGGCTTGCTCGTTCAACAGCCTTGCACGTTCCAGTGCTTCCGCCTGCTTTTGGATGCGGTATTCAAAATCCATCACTGAATCGGTCAGACTTCGGATAAAGCCGTTATCCCGTTGCCATTTGAACTTGTTTTCCAGTATATCAAAAGTTTCCCCGTCTGCCTGTCCTTGCATCAGCAAATAGCGGTATTTCATATCGTTGTCCTGCAACTGCTGCATACGTTCAGCCAAACGGACATTCAAGAATATGGAAACGGAACAGACGACCAGCACTGCCGAAAAAACAAACAATCCCGGACGAATCCAAGAAGCGACCTTGTTGTAAATCCGTTGATAGAACGGTAAGGGCGTAGCTTCCTCTTTATCCGTCTTGCAAGAGCCCAAAGTATCAATCATTACCTTGAAACAACGGTAGGTTTCCAATACTATTTTCTTGGTGTCCTCGATATGTTTCTGCTGACCTTGCATCCTATTCCTTATCTCGTCAAGCTGGCTTCGGATAGCCTGCAAATCCTTTTCGGGAACAGCCGGGTTACTGTGCAATTCCGACAATGCCTGTTCGATTGCGTTCAGTCTTTCAAGAGTTTCCTCCCGACTGGCTGGCGTTACCTGTGCTTCCTGCTTCTCTTTCAGTTCAGTAACCATTGAGAGAAGCCCCTCTAAAATCAAATTTTCCTCCATGTATTTACAATTTAAGTTGTTTTTTCTTTTTCTTCTTCTTCCTCAAAAAGGAATCATCGGGCATTTCATCAGCCGGGGCTGACAAACCGGAAAACAGACCGCCTAAACCTGTTATAAAAGAATTATCCGCTTTGTCGGGTGCTGATACTGGTTTCTGAACAGGTGCGGTAACCGTCTGTTTATTGCTTCCGACTGTCGTCTGCCCTACATCCCCAAAACATTTATCCAGTTTGGAGAAACTGAAACTGCGGTCTATCTCCGAACCCTTGAACGTGTATTCACCTTTGGAAAAAGATATGCCCTGCACTTCGCCAGTCTGTCCCCTGTACTTGAAATGAATCCCGATACCCTTTTCTGCCAGCCGGGTTTGTAACTGCTGCCAGTTCCTTGATTTCCCGATTTCATCCTTTACGGCATTGTAAATCTCGTATTTGGATTTGTCCGGTTCTCTCAAACGGTGCTGCTTTACATGCTCCTTGCCTTTAGCGAAATAAAGCCCGTGTTTGGCTTTCAGCTTCTTGCATACCTGCTCGTTGCGGTACATGTCGTTCCTGTCCGAAATGGTCTTGCCGTTGTTGTCTATACGGTTGAACACGATATGCACATGTGGGTGTTCCCGGTCTTGATGGCGCACGATGATATACTGCGTATCGGTGATTTTCATTTCACGCATATACTCCTGCGCAAGCTGTACCATCTTCTCGTCTGTCAATTTGGGTGCATCCACTGCCGAATAACTTAACGCAATATGTCCGACAGGCTTCTTCAAATCGGGATTCATCCCGGTCTGCATACAGAAGCTGCGGATTATATCGCCCCGGCTTTCAGTCAGAACCCCGTCCGCATGAAGCAAAACCGCCTGCTCCTTGCCAAGCACATAGTTCACACAGCCCTTAAAACCGCTTCCCTTTTTTATTTTTCCAATCATCCGACAAATGGTTTATGATTTCAATAATTCTGTTTTTGAGCTTCACCAGTTCCACCGCCACCAGTGCGAAACCTCCGGCATTCGCCCGGTGCGCCAACTGGTTGATGTTGTTGGCTTCCCCTGCCAGTTTGCGGATGGTGTCCGCATCCTGCCTGTTCAACCGGGGTATGACCTCTGCCGAAACAACCGCCTGCCTTACATACTCACTGACACGCAACCCGGCTTCCCCGGCTCGCTTCCTGATGGCGTAATACTGCAACTCGGTCAGTTTCGTACTGACAACCCGTTGCTGCTTCTCTATCCGTTTCTTTGCCGGACGTCCCCCCGGCTTGTCCTTTATACTCGTCATGGTTTTTTACGTTTGAATGGTGTCTTAAAAATTGCGACCAACGGGAGAAATTTTCTTTGCGGTGAGCAAAGCAAGGTAGTTTCGGTTTACCGAAACATAACCTTGCTCTCCAAATAAACCGCCAGCCGTTGATAGTCCTGCCGGATTAAATGCCCCTGCCTCTCTTTTGTCTTGAGGCGGCACGTTGTCCGGTTTCCTGCTTCGTTTCCTGCACTTGGCTGGCTTCGTTTTTCTGTTCCTGCTTCCTGCCGCACAGATAATCGTTCAAGTCCGAATATCCCCTATAATTGTGCGAGAAGTCACGCACACGGTAGGAGTATTCCAATTCGATAGCCCGTGTCGCTTCATATCCTGCCTTGTCATTGTCAAGCATACAGTGGATGCGTTCATACGGGTACAGCACGTCAATGGCTTTCGGCACATTGACAGTAGAGTTGAGTATGACATAATCCTGCCTGTCAAGGTCGGGCATGGTCGGGCAGTTCTTCATCCGGAGCGTGAGGAAAGAAAGATAGTCCATAAAACCCTCGAATACCAAACACTTCTCTCTCGGCTCTCCCTGCTGCCGTATATGGGTGATGTCTTTCGGGGCAATGCAGCCTTTGAAAAAGGAATTGCGAACCTCGTAACCTCCTGCCATGTTCGGGAAACCGATAGCAAAGAACGGTCTGCCGTTATTGGTAAAATGGAGTTCCTTACATTCTCTTTTTGCCAGTTCGACATTGATACCCCGTCCCTGCAAATAACGGAGCAATGCCGGATGGATAAGGTCACGGACTTCCAAATGCTGGAAGCTCGGTTCTGTCCTACGCTGGGGAAAAGAAAAACTGACCGGACGGACGTGCGGTGTCTGTTCCGCTATCCGGTTTAAAAGGTATGGCAAGCTGTCTGAACAATAGAGTTCCTTTGCCAGTGCGATGATGTTGCCGCCCTTGCCTGCGCCAAAGTCATACCAAAGGTTGCGGTCAGTGTTCACCTTGAAAGACGGTTCGTGTTCCTCCCTTAACGGTGATTTGTACCATAAACCGTTACCCTGCTGCTTGACAGGAGAGTAACCTAAACTGTGCAGATAGTCTGCGATGGGTATTTGTTTCACATCTTCGATGTTCATAACATTTTCTTTTTTGGGGATTAAAAAATAGTTGAAAAGTGCGCCAGTCCTGTTTAGTCCGTTATATATATACCCGTACCATACTAAACCTGCCTGTTCCGATACTGGGAAATAGTAAGTCCGTTCCTCTTGTATATACACCCGGACTAAACCAAACTGACTTTTAATAATGGAAATCGGGATTATAGCGGTAGCCCTTGCCCTCTTTCACAATCATGCGCTTGTTCACAAGGAACTTGTTAAGCGACACAAGAACATTGCGTCCACGCTCGTAACCGATACTCGCATAACCCTGTTTCAATGCCGCTATGACATTGGAATAGCCTTGTACCACCTGCTTGCCGAAACCGTTCTCCAACGCTTCCCGGTGTTGCTGTTCAGTCAGTTCCGTAAGCGAAAAGTTCCTGTCCTGCTTAGGTTGTTGGAATACATAATCATCCACGATTTCGGGTAAAGCGTTGTCATTGATACGGAATGCGAACGGGTCAAATTCCCGGTCACGTATGTGCATCGCCTTTACCTCGCTTATGTTGCCGTCCTGCTGGCTTTTCGTGATTTGCAGGACGGTTTCAGCCTTGTTGTTCAGTTCCGTACCGATATGCCCCCTTGTGTTGTCATCCCCCTTATTCAAATGCAGAACAGTGTGGATATGCAGGTTATATCCGCTTGACCAGCGCATCAAGAGGTTGATTAGGTCGGTTGATTCGCTGGGGCTGTTGATGTCATACATCAAGTCACGGATTCCGTCAATGATGAGCAACCCCACATCGGGCATATTTTCAAGCATATAGCCGATAATCTGTTTCCGCTTGTCGGGGGTCTGCTCCCTTAGCACGATGAAAACAAAATCGTCCCTGTCCTTGTCGGTAGGCAGTCCGGCAAGTCGCAAAATACGCTCCATGACCTTATGGCAATGGTATTTGCTCTGCTCGGTATCTACATAGAGGATTTTCCGTTTGTTCGGTGGCAGGTATGCCGAATACTTCAGTACCTCGTCATTCTTCAACGCTGCCGCAACGATAGCGGAAATGTTGAATGTCTTTTTGCTCTTGGCTTTACCCGTGGATGCGCTGAAATTACCCAGCGTGCCAATGGTAGAGCCGTTCACCCAGAGTATTTCGGGCGGCACTTCGTAAGTGTCCGTCACCTTTAGATGAATGGTTTTCCAAAGGGCTGCGAAATCCTCTTTCTGCATGGTGATGTCCTGCCCGGCTTCTGTCGCTTTTCTATTTTCCATAGCCGTTATTTCTTTAGAGGACGGTTAAGGATATACTTCTGCGCTTCCTGCTCTATCTGCGCCTGCGTCTTGACCGGGTTCTGACGCAACCATGCTTCCAACTCCGCTTTCTCAAAATAAAGCATTTTGCCCTGCGGCTTGTAATGGGGTATCAAGTTACCCGAAGTCAGCTTGTACAGGTAACTTTTAGAAAGGTTCAAGAACCTGCTCGCTTCATCGAAGCTAAGCACATTCTTTGAAAGGAACACTAAATTTTCGAGTTCTGCAACTCGCTTCTCAATACTTGTTTCCATATAACAAAAGTATTTGCGTTAGACAATATGGAGTGCATGCCCTCCAGTTTCTTGTAATCGATTACGGGGGCAAAAGTATTGAGGAATAGCTTGATAGTGGATTAAGCTATGTTTGAGGTATTAACCTATTCTTAAAGTTTTTTCAGTTGTTTGATATAATTGCTGATGGTTACATAATCTTTTTCATGTTCCACCCCTTTTACATAATTGGCGGCTGTGGCTAAATCACCTTGATTCAGATATTTATCTTTCTTTATATTCTTCGTAACAAACAACTTATTCCTTGCTATGACAGATTGCCAATTAGGTGTTATCAAACCACGATTGCTTAACTCCGAAAAAAGAAAAGCGACTAGCCTGTTGTTATTAGACCTAAATATAACTTTTGGCTTACAGGAAAGTATTGCTTTCAAATCTTCAAAAGTCATAGGAGCATTGAAAATTTCCACTTCATTGATACAATCCACCAACAATGCTATTTGTCTGTCGTTTAAAATAGACTTAAACGGATTTTCTGTTTCAGCAATATGGGAGATAATTTTAGGCTCTTGGCATTTATCTTGAATTGGTTGCGGCTCTTTCTGTTGTGGCTGCATTTCCGCTTGCACCTTACTTTCTTTCTTTTTTCGCAAGTACGCAGAATATTTTTCCAATACAACAGTTTTAACTATTACGGAAAAATAAGGCAGTTCTTCATCATAAACCGTATTATCTTGCTCATACCGGGAATAATCAAATGAAAGAGGATTAAACGACATGTATTTTCTTTTCTCATCGGATTTCAAGGATTCATAAAAACCGCTTTCCCAAAAGAAATCAGATACAGAATAAAAATATTGAATATCATTCAACACAGAATAACGAATATATAACTGCACCAACTCATCAGCGGTACGAACATATTCTTGCTGTTCCAGTTTATCTGCCTGTTCTTCGTCGAAATATAAGGACTTAGAGGCAATATTATCTATCATAACTTGGCTGGCATGATTGATACAGCGATTGAATATACCTTGTATATGGTCGAATTTTATTTTCAGTTCTTCTTCTGTCATAATAATCTATGTTTCAGTTAGTAGAAACAAAGATATATTTTTCCGGCTAAACAAAGACAAAAAAAGAAAGAAAGTACGGTAACTGTGATATAACCATACTTTCTTTTTAAATCAGTCCGTCAAATTCGGTATCAAACTTATAGCTTCTTCTTTTTTCTTATCGACAATCTTCGCATAAATTTGAGTTGTGGCAATATTTTTATGTCCTAACAATTTGCTAACTGTGTACAAGTCAGCCCCCAATGTAAGCATCATGGTAGCATGGGTATGCCGGGCAACATGAAACGAGATATGCTTAATAATCCCTGCGTCTTTCGCCCATTTTTGAAGTATTTTATTTATAGTTCCCTCATGCGTCAAAGGAAAAATCAAATCATCGCCTTTTGCTTCATTTTGTTGCGGCAACCACTTTAACGCTTCATCGGATATAGGCAGATAAAGCGGTTCTTTTGTTTTCTGCATCTTTATTTCAATTCTTATTCTTTCACCGCTTTTCTGCAAATCGTTCCACTTCAATTTTCTTATATCGCTTACACGCAGCCCACACAAACAACTGAAAAGAAAGGCTTGTTTCATTATCTCATACTTGCACTCTGTCCCGATAAGCCGCTTCAATTCCTCTATTGTCAAATACTCCCTGCGGCTGACTTCCGCTTTTACCTTACTGGCAAAATCAAACTCTTTCGTTGGATTGACCGTAATAATCCCCTCTTTATAGGCTCTATTTATAGCGGTACGCAGCACCCCATAGTAAGCAATAACGGAATTATTACTTAATACACCCCCAGCCTTTAACAAACCAAACTTGCTTGCTTTCTTCGCTTGTTTCAAGAAATCCACAAAGCTATTCAAGAAGTCCTTATCTATATCACGAAAAGCGATATAATCCCCTCTGAACAATTTTAGTTCACGAATGGTATTACCAACGGTCTTTTCATAGTTCAAGCTGCCACGTTCTTTAGATTGGCTTCTCATGTTCATTAAATAATCAATCACATTCGCTTTTGACTTGTTGGTGTTCTGAAAGCCGTGTGCATCATTTTGCAACTCTACTATCCGCTTGCTTTGAATAGCTTTTGCAAGAGCCAACGTAGCTTCGTTCTTTGCCTTATCCTCTCTTGTCTTTTCGGGTATAAGGTATAATTTCAAAAATTCATATTGCCGTTTACCGCCAACATAATTTTCTTTTCTAATAACATCACCTGTATAGTAGTCCAAATAAATAGACTGGTTGCCATTGGCAAGCTGCTTGAATCTAATCCTTACAGGTTCTTTCAATTTAACTTCTTGTTTTTTCTTCGCCATAATTATGTTCTTATTTTGTTACCGATACAAATATAGCGATTTGTTTTGTTACTTCAATGAATACAGGTAACAAAATAGTAACAAAATAAAGGCATTTATTAGACTAAACAAGAAAATAAGGAAAATAAAGGAAATTACATTCAACAAATATAAAATACTAAATATCAATATCTTATGTTCAATATTTTATCTCATTTTTTCTCTTTTTCCACAACTGACAGCTGTTGATGATGTTCTGCCACAGAACAATGCAAATGAAAAAAAGATTTTGAGGGCTTTTAAATCTTGGGTTTTTAACACAATTGGGGGAGGAAGGATCTTTAAGGTATTTATCTTCTCTTCCTATGTTTCATTTAGCCAACATTGCCTTTTCGTTAAAAAAATGTTAAATATGAAGGTAATGTGTTTGTTTTATTTATAATTTCACTATAATTGCAATCGATTGCAATGAAGTAATAGCTTTCAGTGCACAATAGTATTTTCATATAGTGATACAATATAATGATGGATAAGAAAAAAGTCTCTATTTATGATATTGCTAAAGAATTGAAGATCTCGGCTTCAACAGTTTCGCGTGCGCTGAATAACCATAAGGGAATTAGCAGCGAAGTAAGTGAGGCTGTTCATAAATTGGCAAAGGAGCTCAATTATAAACCGAACCAAATGGCAGTGGCCTTGAAAACCGGTAAAATTAAGACGATAGGAATGATTGTGCCTCTCATTGATCGTAATTATTTTGTTCAGGCTATTGCTGGCGTTGAAACAGAGATATATAAAGCTGGTTATAACCTAATTATAGCTACTTCCGGTAATTTGTTCGAGCGTGAAAAGAAAATTATCGCTTCTTTGAGTCAAGGTAAAGTTGTAGGCATAATTGCTGCCGTTGCTGCTGAAACGACTGATTATTCTCATTATGTATCGCTGGTCGAAAGTGGAATTCCTTTGGTTATGTTCGATCGTAAGATGGCTATTCCAAATACAAGTAGTGTTGTGCAAGATGATTATAATGGGGCCTATGAGGCTACGAAGCATCTTATAGAGCAAGGCTGTAAACGGATTTTCTTTTATCGTGGTCCACAAAATGTTTCGATATGGAGTGAGCGGGATAGAGGATATAGGCAAGCTATGAGTGATTATGGATTAGAAGTTACGAATAAACATATTCATACAGCTTTAACCACTGAAGAAGAAGGACGGAAATATGCAATTAAATTGTCGGCTCAAAAGAACCAGCAGTTGCCTGATGGTATACTCTTTTCGGGAGACTTTGCAGCTAAAGCGGCAATGGAGGTTTTTGTTGAGAAGGGAATTAAAATCCCACAGGAGATTGCCATTGTAGGATTTGTGAATGAGCCATGGGATGTCTTATTGAATCCACCTTTGAGTTCTATTGAACAATTTAGTTATCGTATTGGAAAAACTTCCGCAAGATTAATGTTGGAGGCTATCTCTGGTATGCCTTATCAAGATATTGTATATAAGCCACAGCTTATAGTAAGAGAGTCATCTTTAAAAAGTAAGTACCTGTAATCAAAATTCAAACCTCATAAGTATTTGATTAACCGTGAATTACCATTAGCAATTTAATTTAGGCCACAATGCAATCGATTGCATAAATTGCTAACCGTATATTAATTTTAAAACTAATAGAAACATGAAAAAGATTATTGAATGGTTTATTAACCTTTATGCTATCTGGATTATTCTGGCTTTTATAGTCGGATATTTATATCCAGGTGCATTTATGTGGTTTACTAAAGGGAGTTGGATGACCTTGGCATTGGCGGTCGTTATGCTCAGTATGGGACTTACACTTCGGGTTGAGGATTTCAAAGCTTTATTTGCTACACCACGTGTGGTACTAATAGCTGCTATTTCACAGTATACTATCATGCCACTTTCTGGCTGGCTTGTTGCAATGGCGATGGGATTGCCTGCGGAATTTGCTGTAGGTCTTATATTGGTAGCATGTTGTCCGGGAGGTACAGCTTCCAACATGATTGCTTATATTGGCCGTGCGAACATTGCATTGTCGATAATTAGTACAGCCGTATCTACTGTCTTAGGCATTTTTATGACTCCTCTGCTCTGCAAGTTGCTGGCAGGACAATATGTTGATGTAAATGCATGGGGGATGTTTCTCAATGTGGTTCAGGTAGTATTGATTCCTGTATCATTGGGGGTCTTTATAAAGTATAAATTTCCAAAGTTTGTAGAAAAGTTGGGGCAAACCGGTCCTGTTGTTTCAACATGGGCTATTGTTTTCATATCCGGTGCTATTATTGCTCCCGCTATGGTTGACGGAAAAGAACTCTTGTTTCAATATGCTGGTCAATTAGCCCTTGCCGCATCATTACTCCATTCGCTGGGCTTTGGCCTTGGCTATGCTTTTGGGCGAATCTTTAAGTATGATAAACCTATGTCAAAGGCTATCGCATGTGAAACTGGCATGCAGAATGGAGGCTTGGCTGCGGTACTTGCTCGTAATAGTTTTCCTGCTTTTATGCCGCTTGTAGCTGTGCCTGCTGTATTTTGTTCGATCATGCAAACTGCTATCGGAGGAATATTAGCTACTATCTGGCGTTTTACATCGAACCCTGAAGAACTTGAAGCATCCAAACATTGATATGGGAACAAGAAAAAATATTTATTATTGGAAGTGTGATCGTCCTTCGGCCTTTTTTGCAATCAAAGAAGGTAATGAGGGGAATGCAAAAGAGGTTCAGGAAGAACTGGGGGTGTTACTAACCAATTATTTCGGAAGCGAACATTTTTCTTTATCCTCAGCTGGAGGACAAGGAAACCATCTAACGTTTTTAGCTTCAAGGAATAATGAAAGCTACTTCGTGAGAGTTGAGAACGGACCGGAGAAAGATGACTATATGGAGGTTGAAACCACCATTATAAATAGAGTGCATGATATTGGAATTCCAACCCCTAACATATACGCTGTAGATTCATCTCGCATTAAATATGATTTTGCCTGGCAGATTATGGAAAACGTCGAATTCTCAGATTTGAATAGGATTTATAAATCTCATAAACTGCAAACGAGAACTGTGATGCGTGAACTAGGTACTTATATAGCCCGATGGCAAAGTATTTCAACGGACGGTTTTGGGCCATACAATTCTGATATTTTGCGTGTCGACGGACGTTTAGAAGGACTGCATTCCACTTATCGTGACTATTATATGCTGAATATAGAGAAGCATTTTGATTTCTTGGTGCAGCACAGTTTTCTGACAAAGGAGAAAGCTGATAGCTTTTTAGGAGCAGTTGTGGCTAATTTGAAATTCTTGGATATTTCACGTGGATGTCTTGTACACAAAGATCTGGCTTTATGGAATGTGCTTGGTACGGAAGATTGCATAAAGGCTGTGATTGATTGGGACGATACTATTTCAGGAGATCCTACTGATGATATTTCACTTATGGCTTGTTTCCACTCAAAG
>OGLH01000624.1_pt1 | contig 10737 bp, 8 predicted proteins | sample 1572791 | NCBI WGS metagenome assembly OGLH01 (sample SAMEA2581913, study PRJEB24529) | metagenome | biome: Human gut stool | place: China | collected 2011
GGTATCTTCCCACGCGCTGGTTCTGCACCGGGCGGACGAAATTACGTTTGAGACCGGCATTTTCACGAACCTCACCGAAGATCATCTGGATTTTCACAAGACGATGGACGCGTACTGCGAGGCGAAGGCGATGCTTTTCTCAAGGTGCAAGCACGGCATTGTGAACACCGACGACGCATACGCCCCCAAGATCATGGAGCGTGCGACGTGCGACGTGCTGCGCTACGCGGAAAAAGACCCGGATGCGGAGCTTCGCGCGGAGAATATTGCGCTTCACGCCGGAAGTGTGGAATTTACGGCGAAGACCCGGGATGCACAGGCAAGAATCCAGCTCGCGATTCCCGGCGGCTTCACGGTCTATAACGCGCTGGCTGTCATCGGCGCGGGGTTAACGCTCGGCATTACGCTCGGCGATATCGCGCAGGCGCTCAAAACGGCTTCGGGCGTGAAGGGAAGAGTGGAGGTCGTGCCGACCCCCGGAAAGCCCTATACGGTGCTGATCGATTACTCGCACACGCCGGACAGCTTGGAGAATGTCCTCAAAACCGTGCGCGGGTTCTGTAAGGGACGGGTCATCGCCGTCTTTGGCTGCGGCGGCGACCGGGACCCCTTCAAACGGCCCATCATGGGACGAATCGGCGCCGAGCTTGCGGACCTCAGCGTCGTCACCTCGGACAATCCCAGAACGGAAGACCCTATGGCCATCATCGACGCGATCGTCGCCGGGATGCAGGAGGGGCCGCACCCGCATGTGGTGATTGAAAACAGAGTCGAGGCCATCGAGTGGGCGCTGGCGCACGCGGAAAAGGACGACGTGATCGTTCTTTGCGGCAAGGGACACGAAACCTATCAGGAAATCGGCCATGAAAAACGGCACCTGGACGAGCGGGAGGTCGTGGCCTCGTATTTGGGGAGAAACGTATGAAGGAATTAACGTTACAGCAGCTGGCAAGCTGGTGCGGCGGCAAGGTCGCGCCGGAGTATGAGGCAATCAAGGTAAACGGCATTCAGTCGGACTCCCGCAAGGTGCAGCCCGGAGAGCTCTTTCTGGCGCTTCGCGGCGAGCGGGTCGACGGACATGAATACATCTCTGCCGCCAAGGAAAAGGGCGCTGTCGCGGCGCTCGTGAGCCAGGAAAGCGGGGAGCTTCCGCGCATCGTGGTGGAAAACACGCTGCGCGCGTACGGCGAGATCGCGCGGCACTACCGCGAGATGTTTTCCTTCAAGGTCATCGGCATCACCGGCAGCGTCGGCAAGACGACGACCAAGGAAATGACGGCCTGCCTGCTTGCGCGCAGCTTCCATACCGCCCGCACCGAGGGCAACCACAACAATAACCTCGGCCTTCCCATGACCATTCTCGACATGCCGGACGACACCGAGGTCGCCGTGCTCGAAATGGGCATGAACCACTTCGGCGAGATGGCCTACCTGACCTCCATCGCGCGGCCGGATATCGCCATCATCACCAACATCGGCACCATGCATATCGAACATCTTGGCTCCCGTGAGGGCATCCTGCAGGCCAAGCTCGAGATCTTCCGCGGCGTGCCGAAAAACGGCGTCGGCGTCTTCAACGGTGACGAGCCCCTGCTGTGGAACGTCCGTGCGGACGGCGGCCACAAAAAATACTACTTCGGCATCGAAAATCACGCCTGCGACGTGCTCGCCACGGACATTCAGGAGCTCGAAGACGGCATGCGCTTTGTCGTCAGCGGCTTCGGCCACCGCTTTGAGCTGTTTGTCCCCGTGCTCGGCCGCCATACGGTCTATAACGCGCTGGCCGCTGTCACGGCTGCGCTCCTGCTCAAGATCCCGCCCGAGACCATCCAGGCGCAGATCTCCGGCTTCCAGAATACCGGCATGCGCCAGAAGATCTACGAGCGCGACGGCTTCACCATCATCGAGGACTGCTACAACGCAGGCCCCGAGTCGACCGAGGCCGCGCTCGATATCCTCGCCGGTTTCCGTGCGCGGGCCAAGGGCCGCTGCATCGCCGTCCTCGGCGATATGCTCGAGCTCGGCAACCGCTCGGCTGCGGAGCATTACCGCATCGGCCGCATCGCCGCGGCGAAGGTCGACATGCTCTACACCTACGGCACGAATTCCGAGCGCATGGTCTCCGGCGCGATCACCGGCGGCATGAAGCAGAAATTCGTCGAGCATTTCGACACGCACGAGGACCTGGCGCACATGCTCAAGATGCGTGCCCGGCCCGGCGACGTGATCTTGTTCAAGGGCAGCCGCGGCATGCGGATGGAAAAGGCCCTGTCGCTGTTTTTGAAGGAAGAAGAGTCGTAACTGCACGGCCTGTAGTTTACAAGAGAGAGTCTCGGAGGGATCCAGAATGGATGCAATGTTTTTTATTGTTCTCGGCGCGACGCTGGTCTCGTTTTTGCTGACGCTTGCGTTCGGCCGTTTCGTTATTCCCATGCTGCGCGCACTGCACGCGGGCCAGTCCATCCGTGAGGTCGGCCCCCAGTGGCACAATTCCAAGTCCGGTACGCCGACCATGGGCGGCATCATGTTCATCGCCGCCATCCTCCTCTGCACGGTCGGTTTCGGCTGGAAGAGCATGGTGGAAAATGCCGACTACACGCATCTGTACGTCCTGGGTCTTGCCCTGTGCTACGGTCTGGTCGGCTTCGCCGACGACTTCGTCAAGGTCAAGCTCAAGCGCAATCTCGGTCTGACAGCCGTCCAGAAATTCCTGCTGCAGCTCGTCGTGGCCGCTGCATTCCTGTTTGTGCTGAAGGGCAGCGGCGATCTGTCCTGCGAACTCTATATCCCGTTCTGGAACCTCGATCTCGAGATCCCGACGGCGGTCTATATGATCTTTGCTGCCTTCGTCATCGTCGGCTGCGTCAACGCCGTGAACCTCACCGACGGCGTCGACGGCCTTTCGAGCAGCGTGACCATCCCGGTCATGGTCTTCTTCGCCGCGACGGCCTATATCTACGGCCGCACGACGCTGGCCCTGCTCCCCGCGACGGTCGCGGGCGGCCTCGCAGCCTTCCTCTGCTACAACTTCCATCCGGCCAAGGTTTTCATGGGTGACACCGGCTCGCTGTTCCTCGGCGGCATGGTCTGCGGCATGGCATTCGCGCTCGATATGCCGCTGATCCTCATCCTGGTCGGCATTATCTACATCTGCGAGACGCTCTCCGTCATCCTCCAGGTCACGTATTTCAAGCTGACCCACGGCAAGCGCATCTTCAAAATGACCCCCATCCACCACCACTTCGAGCTGTGCGGCTGGAAAGAGGAGAAGATCGTTTTCGTCTTCACCGCCATCACCCTCGTCATGTGCGTACTGGCCTATCTTGGCGTTATGAACCGGTATTGATACCCGGTTTTCCCGGAAAGGAGCGACCCCCTATGGCAAGCCGTCAGGACGGCGTCACGCAGCTGTATGATCTCCCGCAGGGCGGAGGACCGGAGCGGCTGCCGCAGCCGGAAAAAACAAAGGATAAAGTCCTGCTTGACGAGCGCGGACTGCTGGATCTGCCGTTTCTGGCGCTGACGGTCCTGCTCGTGCTCATCGGCGTGATCATGGTCTTCTCGGCCTCCTACGCCCGCGCGTACTACCTGACCGGCAACTCGACCTACTATTTTGCCCGCCAGGCCATCTTCGCCGTCGCCGGGATCGCCGGCATGCTCTTTGTCAGCCGGCTCAACTATCAGCTCTGGCGCAGCGCCTCGTTCATCATCCTGCTGGTCTCGGTGTTTTTTCTCATGCTCGTGCCAATCATCGGCTCCACGGCCAACGGCGCCAAGCGCTGGATCGAGGTCGCGGGCATCCGCTTCCAGCCCTCCGAGCTGGCGAAGATCGCCATCATCATGACCTTCTCCGCCCTCATCTCCACCTACCGCGACAAAATGCGGACCTTCCGCTACGGCATCCTGCCGTTCGTCGTCATCATGGTCGTCCTGTGCGGCCTGGTCGCGCTCGAGCGTCATTTCTCCTGCATCCTCATCATGCTGCTCCTCGCGGCCGCCATGCTGTTTCTCGGCGGCGTGCAGCTCAAATGGTTCGCCCTCGGCGGCATCGCCGTCGGCCTGTTCGCCTTCATCTATCTCAAAACGCAGGGCTATGCCGGCAGCCGCATCACCGCCTGGCGTGACCCGGCCTCCGACCCAACGGACAACGGCTATCAGATCCTTCAGTCGCTCTACGCCATCGGCTCCGGCGGCCTGCTGGGCGTGGGCCTGGGCAAGGGCCGCCAGAAGTTCCTGTACCTGCCCGAGGAGCACAACGACTGCATTTTCTCCATCGTCTGCGAGGAACTGGGCCTGATCGGCGCGACGCTCATCATGGCCATCTTCGCGCTGCTCATCATCCGCGGCTACTGGATCGCGCTCCACGCGCGCGACCGCTTCGGCAGCCTTCTTGTCGTGGGCATTACCACGCAGATCGCCTTACAGGTTTTCTTAAACATCGCGGTCGTGACGAATCTTGTGCCGAACACCGGCATCTCGCTGCCGTTCTTCAGCTTCGGCGGTACGGCGCTCGCCATCCAGCTCGCGGAGATGGGCGTGGTGCTGAGCGTCTCACGTCAGATGCCGCCAAGCTGAAAAGCTCAAAAATATGCCGCGGCGGAAAACAGACCGCCGCGAGGAAGAAAGGGGGACGGAAGGCATGAACGTTATTTTCACCTGCGGCGGCACGGCGGGACACGTCAACCCCGCGCTGGCGCTCGCAGGCTTCCTGCGGGAGAGAGACCCGAAGACCCGCATCCTCTTCGTCGGCGCGGAGCGCGGACTGGAGCGCGACCTGATCGCGCACACGCCCTATCCGTTCCGCACGGTCAACATCTCATCCTTCCACCGCTCCCTTCGGCCGAAGGAGCTGCGCCATAACCTCGTCTCCGTGCGCAATCTGATGCACGCGAAGCGCGAGGCGGACGCCATTCTCGATGAATTTCAGCCCGACCTCATTGTCGGTACGGGCGGCTACGCGAGCTATCCCGTCGTGCGCTACGGCCACGCGCGCGGCATTCCGACGGCGGTGCACGAGTCGAACGCCGTTCCGGGGCTGACGACCCGACTGCTCGAGAACCATTGCGACCGCATTCTCGTCGGCTTTGAGGACTGCCGGCAGTATTATAAGCACAAGGACCGCGTGGTCGTCACCGGTACGCCGGTGCGCGGCGACTTCTTCACGCAGACGAAGGCGCAGGCCAAGGAAAAGCTCGGCGTGAACGACGGCCGCCCGCTCGTCGTTTCGTTCTGGGGCAGCCTCGGCGCGGGGAACATGAACCGCGTCACGGCGGAGCTTCTTTATCTTGAGGCGGCAAAAGAGCCGTTCCATCACATCCATTCCGTCGGCTCGCTCGGCTGGCAGAAAATGCACGAGTGGGTGAGCGGGTACGGCGTGGACCTGCGCGACCATCCCTCGCTCGACGTGCGTGAGTATATCTACGACATGGCGGACGTCATGCGCGCCGCCGACCTTGTGATCTGCCGCGCGGGCGCATCCACGCTCAGCGAGCTGACGGCGCTCGGCGTGCCGGCGATCCTCGTGCCGTCGCCGAATGTGACGAACCACCATCAGGAGAAGAACGCCGCCGTGCTCGGCGAGCACGGCGCGGCGCTCGTCCTGCCCGAGGAGGGGCTGGACGGCAAGCGGTTGTTTATGGAGGCCACCGCGCTGCTGCGCGACGAAACGCGGCTCGCGGCGATGCACGAGGCTTCGCTCCGACTCAGCGTGCGCGACGCGACCGAGCGCATCTATGAGACTGTCATGGCGCTTGTCAAATAAAAGCCTGCGGCGCAAGCCGCAGGCTCAGACCATATTCAGTTGAGCTTGAAATCCATCCACACGGGATTGTGGTCGGAGTAGAGGAAGCCGGCGTCCAGCACGGCGCTGTCCACGACCTCCACGTTATCGCTCACGAGGAAGCCGTCCACCGTCAGGCGGAAGGTCGTCTCAATGCTGTACGGCTCGGACGCCGTGCGGCAGGAGGCGGTGGGCGCGGTCTCGTCAAAGGGCGCGACGAGCGTCAGTCCCGCGGGAATCGTTCCCTCCGGGATGGGCTGCGCCCAGGTGTCGTTTTCCCCGGCGGCCACGCCGAAGATCTCCGGCGAATTGCCGAGCAGGTCCTTGTTGAAGTCGCCGCCCGCGACGCAGTAATTGCCCGCCTCGTATTCCGCAAGCATATCCGCGCACAGCAGCTCAAGCTGCTCGGTGGCGATGGCGCCGTCTGAGGTGTAGGCAGAGAGGTGGAGATTATAGAGGACAAGCTCCTTGCCGCTCGCCGTCGGGATGCGGCTGACCGAATAGCAGCGGTCAAGGTCAAGGAGCTTCATAAAGCCGCTCTCCACCGGCAACTCCCGCCGCGCGGCGGAAGCGATGGGGTGGCGCGAAAGCGTCACGATGCCGGACTGATTCGCTCCGTGGGGTTGAATGAGCGGGTAGAAAAGATAGGGGCTGTCGTAGTTCTGCGCGAACACCTCGTCAAATTCGCATCCCGTCATGGCGTCGCTCAGATAGGCGGTCTCGTCGATATGCCAGCTGCGTGTGCCGTCGGTATCGACCTCCTGAAAGAGGGCAAAGTCGGGCGAAAGGCCTTTGACGAACGCGACGATGCCGCGCATATTTTCGTCTACCTCCTGCCGGCTGCGGGCGCGGCTCTCCCTGCCGCCGTCCATAAAGAAGCTGTAGTCGGCACTGTACGCGCCGAAGCCCGCGTTCGCGGACGAAACGCGGTAGACGGCGCCGGTCTCGACCGCGTCCTCCATGGGGACTGCGTCCCTGCTGCTGCAATGCATTACGCTGAGACTTTGATCGCCGATGCGATGGTAGCTCGCGAACACATAGACGACGTACAGCACGACGAGAATGAGCAGCGCGAGCAGTACGAGCCCAAGCGTTTTGCAGATCGTTTTTCCCTTCATGATATGACCTCGCTTTTGGATTTTTTCGGAATTTTACCATAAAACACCGCGAAAGTACACCCCCTTTTCCTCCCGCGCCGGAACCACGGCGCACCGTGGGCGCATACTATGGCTTAGTTTGTTGACCCATCAGGAAAGGGAGGAACGGCACATGAGCTATCTGAGCATCGAGGGCGGCGCGCCGCTTCACGGAGAACTGACGATACAGGGCAGCAAGAACAGCGTCCTGCCCGTGCTGGCGGCGACGATCCTCGCGCGGGACGTCTGCCGCATCGAGAACTGTCCGCGTCTGCGCGACGTGGACGCGTCCGTCGCCATCCTGCGCCACCTCGGCTGCCGCGTGCGGCGCGACGGCACAGCGCTGGAGGTGGACACTGCGCCGATGGCGCGCTGCGACATTCCTGACGAGCTGATGCGCGAAATGCGCTCGTCCATCATTTTTCTGGGCGCGATCCTCGCGCGGCAGGGAGAAGCGGTCTTGTCCTACCCCGGCGGCTGCGAGCTCGGTCCGCGGCCCATCGACCTGCATCTGGCCGCCCTGCGTGAGCTGGGCGCGGAGATCACCGAGCGCTACGGCGAGCTGCGCTGCAAGGCGAAATGCCTTCGCGGCACGGACATCACCCTCGCCATTCCGAGCGTCGGCGCGACGGAGAACGCCATTCTCGCCGCCTGCGGCGCGGAGGGCACAAGCGTCATCTACAACGCGGCCCGCGAGCCGGAGATCGTCGATCTTCAGGCGCTGCTGCGAAGCATGGGCGCGCGGGTGAACGGCGCGGGCGGCTCCATCATCACGGTCGAGGGCGGCGCGGCGCTGCACGGCTGTACGCACCGCGTCATCGGGGACCGCATCGTCTGCGCGACCTACCTCTGCGCCGCGGCGGCGGCGGGCGGCGAGGTGCGGCTCACCGGCGTGGACTACCGCGCGGTGTCCACCGTGGCGCTCTCGCTCGCCGAGAGCGGCTGCGAGGTGAGGAGCGAGGCGGACGCCGTTTCCCTGCGCTCGACCGGAGCGCTGCGCTCCGTGCGCCCCGTGCGTACCGCGCCCTATCCGGGCTTTCCGACCGACGCCCAGCCCGTGCTGATGGCGGCGCTGCTCAGGAGCGAGGGCTGCACGGTCTTTGTCGAAAACATTTTTGAAAACCGCTACCGACACGTTGACGAGCTCTCGCGCATGGGCGCGGAGATCCGCGTCGCGGGGCGCGTGGCGGTGGTGAACGGCGTGAGGACGCTGCACGGCGCGGCGGTCAAATGCACCGACCTGCGCGGCGGCGCGGCGCTGGTGATCGCGGGACTTTCCGCCGAGGGCACGACCCGCGTGACGGAGCTCACGCACATCGATCGCGGATACGACGCTATCGAGCGCGACCTGGCCGCGCTCGGCGCACAGATCCGCCGAGAGACTACATAGAAACGAAAAGGATACAAAAGCTATGGCACGAAATCGCAGCACGAATCGCAGACGCCGGCGGGGAAGATTTTCTTTCCTGATGAAGCTCCTGTGCATCCTGCTCATCGCCGGCGCGGTCGTCGCGGCGCTGACCGTTTTTTTCAAGGTGCAGAGCATCACGGTGAGCGGCAATGCGCGCTACACGAGCGAGGAGATCATCGCGGCCTCGGGCATCGAGATCGAGGATAACCTCTTCCTGCTCAACAAATACAGCGCCGCACAGGCTATTTTTGAAAAGCTGCCCTATGTGGAGGAGGCGACGATCAACCGCGCTCTGCCCGACACCATCGTTATCACGGTGCGGGAGTGCGCGGCGGCGGCGGGCGTCGTCACGCCGGAGGGTTATTGGCTCATCAGCGAAAACGGAAAGCTCCTCGAGAGGACCGACACGCTGCCGTCCGGCTGCCCGGGCATCACGGGCGTCGAGCCGGAGTCGCCCGCGCTGAGCGCGCAGCTCTCGCTCGGTGAGGAGAAAACGCTGACGACGGAGACACTGCTCACCCTCGTGCGGACGGCGGGCGGTTACGGTATGCTCGCGGGCATCGGGAGCGTCGACCTGTCTGATGCCGAGGCGATCACCTTCACCTATCTGGGCCGCTTCACCGTGCGGCTCCCATGGGATTCCGACCTCGACTATATTTTCCGCAGCGTGCAGGATCTGGTAAACGGTCTGGAGTCGAACGAGACGGGCGAGATCAACTATATGCTGCTCAAGTCCAAGGGCGAGATGCACTTTATCCCGTCCGCGCCGGGCGCGTAAAAAAGTTTTCGGGAAATCGCGCGCGGCTATTGACCGCGAGAAAAAAGCGTTATACAATAGACTTGTTTTAGAATACACTTGATGTTGTGGCGGCACCGACATGATCCGCCCGCATTCTACAAGAGATAGTAGGAGGAACCGATATGGCATTCGGATTGGATACCGGCGTTGAAAACGTCGTCAGGATCAAGGTCATCGGCGTCGGCGGCGGCGGCAATAACGTGGTCAACCGCATGGTGCGCTCCGGGACCCGCGGCGTGGATTTCGTCGCGGTCAATACCGATAAGCAGGCGCTCAACGTTTCCAGCGCTACCTATAAGATCCAGATCGGCGAGAAGCTGACCCACGGCCAGGGCGCCGGCAGCGATCCCGAGGTGGGCCGCAAGAGCGCGGAGGAGAGCCGCGCCCAGATCTCCAAGGCGCTGGAGGATACCGACATGGTGTTCATCACCGCCGGCATGGGCGGCGGCACCGGCACGGGCGGTGCGCCCATCGTGGCCGAGATCGCCCGCGAGCAGGGCATCCTGACCGTCGGTGTCGTCACCAAGCCGTTCGGCTTTGAGGGCCGCCGCCGGATGCAGCAGGCCGAAAAGGGCATCGAGGAGCTGCAAGGCAAGGTCGATTCCCTCGTCATTATCCCCAACGAGCGCCTCAAGCATGCGACCGATCAGAAGATCACTTTCGCCAACGCCTTTGAGATCGCGGACGATGTGCTGCGTCAGGCGGTGCAGTCCATTTCCGACCTCATCCGCGACACCGGCTTCATCAATCTCGACTTTGCCGACGTCACCGCCATCATGAAGAACGCCGGTATGGCGCACATGGGCGTGGGCCGCGCGGCGGGCAAGGGCAAGGCCGAGGAGGCCGCCCGCATGGCCATCTCCAGCCCGCTGCTCGAGACCTCCATCCACGGTGCGCGCGGCGTGCTCATCAACGTTACCGGCTCCATGGATATCGGCCTTGAGGAGGTCGAGCAGGCCGCGTCGCTGGTGCAGGACGCGGTGCATCCCGACGCGCTGACCATCTTCGGCGCGACCTTCGACGAGTCGATGGACGACGAGATCCGCGTCACGGTCATTGCCACCGGCTTTGCCGACGGCAAGAGCGCCGCGGCTGCCGCGCCCGCCGAGGAAAAGAAGGCGGCGGAGGCGAAGCCCGGCATCGAGCCCATCAATTATGAAGAGGACAAGGCGGCTGCCGAGGCGGAGAAGAAGACTGAGGAGGAAGACGATCCCTTTGCCGACATTTTCAAAATTTTCAATCGCGAGCGTTGATTTTTCCGAATTTTTCCGAAAACCGCAGGTTTTGACCTGCGGTTTTCTTTTTTTGTCTTCCGGCCGCGAAAGCAAGTCATTTCCATGCCAATGCCGACAGATTTTGTGCGGGCTATTTTTTGCGCTTTTGCAAAAAGTAACGGGGCCGCAAGCAAAAACGCGGCAAAAAAATTTCAAAAGGAAACGATTTCCTTTTGAACAGGAGAGGTGATGGGATGGATGAAAGGCGACGGAAACGGAGCAGGCGGCAAGGCGCTGCCGCCTGCGCGGCATTGGTCTTTGCACTTTCCGCCCTGCTCGTGCCGGCGGGAGCCGTGAGTGCGCTGGACCCGGGCGGAGAGACGCAGCTGCTCGTGCCG
>OGLH01000627.1_pt1 | contig 10712 bp, 9 predicted proteins | sample 1572791 | NCBI WGS metagenome assembly OGLH01 (sample SAMEA2581913, study PRJEB24529) | metagenome | biome: Human gut stool | place: China | collected 2011
CCTCCCATGAAGAGCACGAAACTCATCGCCAGCACCACGGCCTTCTCTTTCACCTTCCGTTTCATCGCCATATCATTTCCCCACAGGGTTCACACTCGCCCCGGCAAGCACGGTTCGGATATACAGGTGTCTCGGCATTGTCTATTTCCGTTTCAGCGCCGCTCTCAGCATCGCCCCGACATCGATCCGCTCACGGCGGACGAGGTAGACGGCATAAGCCGCAAACAGCACTATATTAAACGCATAGGTTATCAATTTATTGCCGTCGAAGGCCGTTACTGCTTCGCAGGCCGCAAAGACCGCAAGCGCCACGGCCACATACTCGCCGATGCGCCGCCAGTCGTAGGGCGTCGGGTAAAACCGGCGGTTGAGCCACCAGCTCACACCCACCATCGCCGACTCGCTCGCCAGCCGGGCCCAGGCAGCCCCGTAGTATCCCCACAGCGGGATGAACCAGAAACCGAAGGCCATCATGGCGACGAGCCCGGCTCCCGTAACGACGATCGCCAGCGAGGTTTTCTCTTCGCGTTTATACCAGAACGAGAGGTTGAGCCACACGCCCGTCAGCACGTTGGCCCCGAGCACGACCGGGAGGATGAAGATCCCTTCGCGGAAATCGCGTCCCACGATCAGCGCGAACAGGTCGCGGAACAGGGCGATGCCCAGGAAGATCAGCATCGAGGCCATGACATAGTATTTCAGCGCCGCGGCGTTCATCTGCACGAAATCGGACTTTTTGAAGTTCGAGAGGAAGAACGGCTCGGCGGCAAGGCGGTACATCTGGTAGAAAAGCATCATCACCACGGCGATCTTGGTGATAGCGCCGTAAACCCCCAGCTCCGCCATGGCCCCTTCGGGCACGAGGTATTTGATCAGCTGGCGGTCGATGAACTCGTTGGCCGTACCCGCCAGCCCGCCGATGAGCAACGGCAGCGAATAGGCGAAAACAGCGGCCAGCAGAGCCCAGTTGATCTTCGGTACAGTGCGGTCGACGGTGGCGAGGATTACCAGCCACGTCACGGCACTGGCGATAAGGTTGGCGACGAAGACCCACCCCACGCCGAACCCGGTGGAAAAAAGCCCGGCGAGGCCGAATGCCACAGCCAGGACGACATTGAGCACGACGCCCAACGCCTTGAGTCCGACGAACAGCAACGCCCGTCCCTGCTCGCGCAGCCGTGAGAAGGGGATGCATGACCAGACGTCGAACAGGATGATGAGCCCTACCCAGACGATGTATTCGGGGTGTGCCACATAAGCCTCGCCCATCAGGTGCGAAATCCCGTCGCGAAAAAAGGCGACGACGACAAAGAAAACGGCCGCGGCAAGCGAGGTGACGCCCCATGTCGTGGCGAAAAGCCTGCGTTTGGCGGCCTTCACATCACCGCCCGCCTCCTCGGCCTTGGCCGAAAAGCGGAAATAGCTCGACTCCATGCCCATCGTCAGCAGCGTGAGCGCCAGCGGGATCAGGGCGTAGATATCCGTGACGATACCATAGGTCTCCTGCCCGAAAATGCGGGTATAGTAAGGCGTGAGCAGATAGCTCAGGAACCTTACGGCAATGGTACTGATACCGTAGACGGCAGTCTGTTTTGCAAGTTTTTCGAGCATGGACACAGCTTATAGCTTGCAAATATACGAAATTTGCGGGGAAAAGGCTACATTCTCTTTCTTTCTTAAGAAAGAAGAGAAAACCCGAGCAGGAAAGCGTGGAACGGGGAGCGCCGGAAAACGGATGCGCGAGGAGGAAAACGGGAGGGGCGAAAAGGACAGAAAAAGCGTGCCCCCGGAAACGGAAAAGGGAACCGGAGCCGAGGGGAAAGGCCGGATACCGGGATGGAACACCAGGCACGGAACGCCGGAAGCGCTACCGCATGAAGCCGCCGGGAAAGCGGTCGCACCGATTACGGAGACAGCGCTCCGGCCGGACACCAAAAATCCCGCCCCCGACAAGGGCGGGATAAATCCGCAAATCCGCGGGGTGCGGAGATTCCGCATACGGAACGGCGTGCCGTGTCGCAAACAGCCGCAGGACACGGGCCGCGCATGGAGGACGCTCCGCATGGCGGGGGAGGGCTGTCAGCTGCAGAACGTCGATTCGGCCAGTTGCATTACAGCCACTTTTTGTATTTGAAATACCAGATGGTCAGCGCCGAGCAGAAGATCATCAGGCCGATGGCAAAGATATAGCCCAGGGGGATGTTCCAGCCGTTTCCGAGCGTCAGCGTCCAGTCTAACTCGGGCATGAATTTGAAGTTCATGCCATAGATCGACGCAATGAGCGTCGCGGGCATGAAGATCACCGCGGCCACGGAGAAAATTTTGACGATCTCGTTCTGCTCGATGTTGATAAGACCCAGCGCGGCGTCCTGGATATAGTCCAGTCGCTGGAAGCTGAAATCGGCATGGTTGATCAGCGAGTTGACGTCCTTGATCATCAGCTGCAGGCGCGGATAGATGTCGTTGGGGAAACGTTCGGAACGCAGGATGCCCGACAGCACGCGCTGGCGGTCGAAGATATTCTCGCGCAGCGACATCGTGCTCTCCTGCAGGGCGCTGATGCGGTGCAGAACGGCCTTGTCGATCGAGTCCTCGGAGTTGATGTCCTTCGAGAGCGCCGCGACCTGCTTGGCGATCAGCTCCACCAGGTCGGCGTCGAAATCGATGCGCACCTCGAGCAGCGAAATGAAAAGGTGGTAGCCCGTCGAATAGCTGCGGTAGTTCATCTGAAGACGTTTTTCCGTTTCACGGAAGGTGCGGAACTCGGCGCTGCGCACCGAAACCAGCACACCCTCGTTGGAGATGATGAACGACACGGGTTCGACGATGAACGTATCGCCCGTCGGCACGAAGAAGTTGGAGTTGGAGATGATGGCATTCTCGTTCTCCGAATATTTCGACGTGGACTCGATCTCCTCAACCTGCTGTTTGGTCTGGAGGCTGATCTCCATAAAATTCTCGACGGCCTTCTGCTCCTTAATGGTCGGCAGGAGCATGTCAATCCACAGAATGTCGTCGTAACCCAGCTCGTCGAAGAGCTTCGTATCGGCATTCCGGATAATCTTGTTGTACTGCTTGAGGTAAATTGTAATCATAAAACGCTCTCCTTCTTAAAGTTAAAAATCCTGTTCGGCAGAGAGGCGGATCGGCTGTCCGCTAAGCTCTTCAGCCGGGATTGGCCCTCGGGGTTACCTTGATACCCGAGTCCCAGAACTTTTGCAGCGCTTTATGCTTCTGATTGTCGAAAATATAGTCGATATTCTGCGTAAGGTAGGCATACGCATCGTACGGTTTGTTGTCGAAACCATGTTCGAGAATTGCTTCGTAGGTGTGCTCGATACCGAAAGTCAGCGCATGCTGCAACCCCTCCGTGAGGTCGGGGGCGGTACCCTTGCGGGCGACCCAGACGGCGAACGCAAAAGGCAGCCGCGTGGCCTTTTTCCACTCGGCGGCCAGGTCGTACGAGTATGCGAAACGTCCTTCGTGGTCGAAGACCTTGTCGCCGATCAGCAGAAAGGCGTCGCCCGGCAGGGCGTGCCCCAGCTGCGCATAATCTTCGAGCGTATAGTATTCGGGGGTGACTTTCCAGTGCTTCGCCAGCAGGTAGCCGGCCAGTTGCACCGAAGTGAGCGAATGAGCATCGAGAAATACGCGGCGCGCCTTTTCGATCGGCTCATTGCTCAGGAGCACCACCGTCCGCACGGGGCCGGCGGCTCCGATGCAGTATTCGGTCACTACCTGCGCATCCGCCAGCGACGGCACGGCTGCGGCCGGCACCAGTGCGATGTCGGCTTTGTGTTCGGCGAAATTCTTTGCACAGAGGGAAGGCGGAGACAACAGCAGTTCGGCACGGAGGTTACCTTCGTGCTCGATACCATAGATGAACGGTATCGTATTGAGATACGACACGGCCGCTATACGTGGAACTATGACCATCATCCATAAGGGTATAAAACTGTTGGTTCGATGTTGCAAAGGTAATCAAAATTCGGGAGTTTTTCCACAAATTTTAGAAAAAGTGCTTCCGCCTCTTGACAAGGGGGTATACGCCGTCGTATATTTGCCACACAATTCACACCGCACGGTGCACAGTGCACAAGTTATCGACATCAGGACAGAACTCACTGCCAGTCGTTTACGAATTGTTATTCTCGTTTTTCAACAACCTTTCAACCTGTTTATCAACAATGAATCGCACCCACCTCGAGGGTGCGGCGGAAAAGCTCACGGCACAACGGGGTTACACCTTCTACACCGGGCCGGAGGGCGACATGGGCCACACCGTGCGGAATTACCCCGCGGCATGGCTGGCACCCCCGGAACTGCACGCCGTCGAAGGGCGTACTCACGGACGGGCGACCTATGACATGACGCTGCACCTGCTCCGCCCCGGAGCACGCATCTCCCCTGCGGAGCGGCGCACGGCACTGGCCGAAATGGAGACGCAGATGCTCGAAATCTTCGCGGAGCTCTCGCTCTACGAACGCATCCTCGCCGTCGAAGGGCTCTCCGTCCGCCCGCGCTCGTTCTCGCTCACCCCGCACGGCGAAATTTCGCAAACCGCCACCGCCCGCATCGTAACGTGGTTTTAGCACGGCGTACCGTCGCCGTCCGCACGGCCGCAACCCGGCCCGGGTTACGGGCACGCAACAGAAACGCCGGCACGCTGCAGCCGGCGACGGACACCCTCCTGCAATCCGCCGCAACAACACCCCAAACATCCATCCAAATGACATTCACACAAATTCCGCCGGAGTACGCCCCGCTCAGCGGGGAACTCCGTTACACCGTCACCACGCAGGAAACCGCCACCCTCGACCTGCGCATCGCGGATGCGGGGAACGGCACGCTGATCGGCGCCAAACGCTTCGCCGGAGTCACGTCCGCCTCGTTCGATGCCGCCCCCTACCTGCGGCGCACCGTCGCGTTCGTCCCGACGACCGGAAGCACGGGATTCCGCATGGCAGACGGGCGTACCGTGACGGCCTACATCGAGGCCCAAGCGGCACAGGCAACCGGAACGGCCCCGACCGTCCACTCCCCGCTGCGGACGTTCCTCCCCTGCCGGACAAACGTAACGGCATTCGCCCTGCTGACCTCAATGCCGCTCGTCCGCCTGATCTCGCACGGCGAGAGCGACGAACTGACGCTCTTCTCGGACGAAGCCGTCACGGTAACCGTCACGGCACAATCGGGGACGACCACGACCGCCGAAAGCTACCGCACGGCCACGGGAGGATTGCATGTCTTCCGGCTCGACACGCGCGACTTCCCCGAAGCCGAAACACTGACCGTAGACGCCGGAGCCTGCGGCTCGGTAGCCTACACGGTCATCTCCGCCCCCACCGGAGCCCGGCGGCTGGCCTGGCGCAGCAGCGCGGGAGGGATCGAACATTACACCTTCCCGGTCGAAAAGTCGGAGTCCGTCGAAACAATCAGGCAACGGGCATACGGAGCCGAAGGGCATCTGGTCGCCCGAACCCGTGCCGAACGGCGGACGGTACTCGTGTCGGCCTACGAACCCCGGGCGACCCTCGAAGGGCTTTCCGAAGTCCTCTCCTCGCCCGACGTCTGGCTGGCGGAGGACGACGGCTACACGGCGGTCGACGTCGTTACGGAAAAGAGCGTCCTGCACCGGCATGGCGCCGTGACCTGCCTCGAAATCGAAATCCGTCCCAAACGTAAAACCGGGATGCCATGGAACTGACGATCGACTCGAAGCCCTGCGACCTGGCCGGGGAGCCCATCGCCGTCGGGGGTTACGCCGCCGCGGAACTCGCGGACGTGGAGGCCGCACGGGAAGGCCGGTCGCAGGAGTTCACGCTCCCCGCGACGCCCCGTAACGAGGCGCTTCTGGGATTCGCCCGCGACCCGCATACCTCAGGGCGGTTCAACGCCTCGCTCCACAGGGCTGTGCTCTCGGCCGAAGGGGCGAAGTTGCTGGCCGGGACGGTACGGCTGCTCAAGGTTTCGGACGAAGGGTACCGGATCGAAATTCGCGAAGGCGGTGCCCGCTGGGCGAAAAATGCCGCCCGACGGGTGTTCAGCGCCCTGGGCATCGATTATCATGCGCGCCTGCTCCCGTCGACCGTCTCGGCCAGCTGGACGGACGATTCGCCCGTAAAGTTTTTCCCGATCCGCCGCGACGAATACCCGCAACAAAACAGCCCGTCGGATCTGCTGCCGGCCGAAAGGATCCTCTCGGTGGACGACTACCATCCCTTCCTGCACGTGGCGACGCTCGTCGAGACGATCTTCGCAGAGGCCGGCTACCGCATCGAAAGCAATTTCACGAGCAGTCCGGAGTTCCGCTCGCTTTACATGAGCGGTGCCTACCCGTCGCGCGACACGGCGGCGCTTGCTGCGCGGATGGGCTTCTACGCCCGCAGGCTGGCTCCGGCCACCGCACAGGGCAACCACCTGGGGCGGGTGTCGGCCAACCCGAGCACAACGGCCAACAGCGTGGGCAACATCGTCGAAACGGCTACGCCGCAGACGCTCGACACCGACGGGGAGCCGATTCCCGAACTTTGCAACAACGGCAACTGCTTCGGGTTCGACAAGGGGCGCATCGTCTTCACCCCCACGACCGAAGTGAGTGCGGGCTTCGAATACTACCTGAAATACACCACCGACCACCGTATCCTGACGCGTGAGCGGCTCCGGGGATTCGACTCGGTTTACCTCGGGACGGGCGCCGACATGCCCTTCACGCTGGCGAACCGATATGAAGACCGCCGGCCGGACATCTCTCCCGGGCACCGTTACCTGGCTATCGTGTTCGACCACACCGACGGGGCGCAGTACCGCCTGGCCTACACGAAGGATGGAGTGGCAGAGGCTCTCTGGACGGAGTTTTCGGCGCGCACGGCGCAGGTCACGACCCCGGCCTCGGGCACCGTCGCCGACCCCGTGTTGCTCATCCGCAGCGGCACCCGCTGGGTACGCTATGCGGGCGACTGGGCGCTGTACGACGGATACGTCACCGAATCGGGACGGACGACCGTCGAGCTGCGGGTACGAACCGCCCCGGAACGCATCGCCCCCGCATCGCCCAAATTCTTCGACCGGATTTATTTCTACGGCGCAGAGGAGGGAATGTCGCTCACGCTCCACAAGGAGTGTTCACTCCGACCGCGGTTCTCGTCGGCACCGGGCTACGGCTCCGCAATCACTTTCGCCGACGTCGCCCGGCATCCTATCCGGCAGTCGGCACTGCTCGAAGCGCTGCAACACCTCTTCAACCTGAGGTTCCACACCGAGGAGGAGACCAAGACCGTCCGCATCGAACCCGCCGACGAATTTTTCGGCAGCGGAACCACGGCCGACTGGCGCGACAGGAGCGATTTCTCGCAGCCTGTGGTGCTGGCCGACATCGCCCCCGAAATACACGAAAGCCGCACATGGGGCTACCAGGAAAGCGACGGCGCCGTGAACCGTTTCAATGCCGGAGCCGGGAGCCCCTTCGGGGAGTGGAGCGTCCGCACCGATTCCTATGCCGCACGAGAGGGCGACCAAGTATTGCGCAACCCCCTCTTCCGGCCCACGCTCAGCGAGGCTGGGCACTATGCCAACGCCCCCTCGGCGCAGATCATGCAGGTCGGCGACCGGGATGACGTGCAGGAGGACGGCACCAACTTCACGCCCCGTATCGTGCGCTTCGCCGGGCTGCACCCGCTGCCCGCGGGCGAACGCTGGGGGTATCCGTCGGGGCTGGCGGAATACCCGCTCGCGGCATTCCACTTCACGGGGGACGCAGCGACGGAGGGCTTCACGCTCTGTTTCGAAGACCGCGACGGCATCCGCGGCCTGCACCATCGCTACGACCGCCAGGCAGCACAGGAAGCCACCTGCCAGCGCATCACCCTCTCGCTGCGGCTCGCGCCGCACGAATTCGAAAGCCTCTTCACGCCCGGCACCGGGATGCCCGACCTGCGTTCGGTATTCCGGCTCGACACCGGGGGCGAGGAAATCCGCGCCACGCTCCATGCCATCGAAAGCTACGACCCGCAGGCGGCATCGGCCAGATGCACCTTCACACGCCTGAGCGAAGGATGATGACACGGCACGAAAAACGGCTCGCCGAAGTGTTGCTCGACGCAATAGGCGGCCTGGAAGGGGAACAGGCCGTCGAACGGCTGTTCGGATTGGGACTGGTCAACCTGCGGGCCTGCGAACAGCGGGCCGTACGGGCACGGATCGACCGGCTGGCAGAGGAAGGCGTACCCCGCTGCGAGGCCATGCACGTCACGGCCGACGAATTCTGCTGCTCCTACGAAAAGGTGCGCAGCTACTATTACAACACGTACAAATCCTGAAACATGAAATCGGAAATCCAAATCAAAAACAGCGCCGGCGTCTGCCGCATCGAGATCGAAGGTACCATCGGCGTACCGGAAGAGTGGCAGTTCGACCAGCCCGAAGCGCGCGTCGCAACCTACGAGAAGTTCCGCGACACGGTGCGGCGCATCGCCGGGATCGACGCCCCGCAGATCGTGGTCGACATCCGCTCGACGGGCGGCGACGTCAACGACGCACTCCTGATTCACGACGCACTATGCTCGCTCGATGCGCACATCACCACCCGCTGTTACGGTTACACGGCCTCGGCGGCGACGATCATCGCACAGGCCGCATCGCCCGGCTGCCGCGAAATCTCGGCCAACGCCCTCTACCTGATCCACACGGCCATCTGTGCCGCCGAAGGCAACGCCGCAGAGATAGCGGGAAAACTCGACCTGCTCCGCCAGACCGACACGCGCATCGCCGCGGTCTATGCCGCCCGTTCCGGTCGCCCGGCCGGGGAGTTCGAGGCGCTGATGGCCGAAAACAACGGCTCCGGCCGCTGGCTCTCTCCGCAGGAGGCACTCGCCGCCGGACTCGTCGATCGGATCATCGAACCCGCCGCTACGGAAAAAACGCCTGCGGCACAGGCGACGCCGGCCGGACAATGGCGCAAGCTGCTCGGCAAGCTGGGACTCGTCCGTCCGGCAGACGCCCTTCCCCCCGACCGCAACATCCTCCATTTCGGCGACCCGGAAAAAGGGTCCGGCCCCCGCACTTCGGAACTCGCCCTGCACGAAGGCCAGCAATTCGCGGCTCCGACCCGCACGCTCCCCCGCGAAGATCCGTCGATCGGAGAAACGACTCCCTCGGCCAACCAGCGAGCCTATGCCGAAGATGCAAAGCAACTGATCCGGTAAAACCCGCCCGCTGAGGATCCGGCGCCCCGCCTTCGGACACCCTCCGCAAAACTGCTACACCCGAACCGATTCCATTCGTTCGAACAACCCATTCAATCACCAAAAATCAAATTATCTTATGAGCGCACTCGAAAATGCCAAAACCTACACCGGCAAAAACCTCGAAACGATCTTTTTCCGCCCGATGCTGAGCGGTCCTTCGGCCATCGACCTGGGCGTCCGCGTCCTTTACAACATGCCCGTACCGACGACGGTGCAGATGTGGGAGCCCAAAACCGACATCCTGCAAAAATTCACCGCAGCAGGCTGGAGCGGCGGCGCCGGCTCGAAAAAACTCCAGAAAACCATCCCTCTCAACCGCGTGAAAGCCGAACTGGGCTACTCGGCCGCAGACTACTTCTCGCTGGTCTATGAGCTGATTACCAACCGTCCCGAGGTCAATATGGAGGATCTCACGGGCACCGAACTCGAAGAGGCCGAAACCACGCTCTTCAAACAGGCCATCGCCGAAAGCATCCGCTCGACGATGTGGGTGGGCGACACGTCGGCCGAAAGCGGCGCGAACACCTTCGACGGCTTTCTCAAAACCATCGCCACCTACTCGAACAACAACAAGGTCTATACCTACAATTACGAAACGGACGCCATGAACACACCGGCCAACTCGGTCGCCATGTTCGACGATCTCTGGAAAAATGCGGACGAACGCCTGAAAGACCTTAAAGCCGAGGGGCAACTGGCCTTCTTCGTTTCGTCGGACGTTTACAGCGCCTACGAGAAGCACCTCGACAGCATGAGCACGGACGGTGCCTACACCGACTATATCAACGGCCGTCAAAACCTGCTGTATCACGGCATTCCCGTCGTGGATCTGCGCATCTCGTCCTACCTGGCCAAACTGAGTTCTTCGTCGCCCGTACCCAAGTCGTTCTGCATCCTGACCGACCGCCGCAACCTGGTGCTGGCCGTCAATACGGCCGACTTCCCCGGCAACGAAATCCGCATGTGGTACAACCCCGACGAAATGGAGAACCGCCAGCGCGCCGTCTTCATGGCCGGCTGCGACGTGCTCGACGAAGGACTGGTCGCATTCGCATCGCGCATCTGACCATGTCCGGAACCACTCCCTACGCCCGGCCCCTAAAGCCTGCGGGAGGCATCGAAGCCGTCTGGCTGATCCCGGCCTCCGACATCGTATCGGCCACCTACGGCGACGGCTGCTGCACAGGGCTGACGCTGCGAGCGGGGGCATCGGCCGATCAATGGCCGATCCTGGAACAGTCCTCGTCGTTCCGGGAAGAGAACCTGAATCCGGACGGACCTCCGCGCTTCCGCCATACGCTCACGCTGGTCGCCGATCCCGAAGAAATCCGGGACCGCCTCGGCGAACGACAGCTCGCACGGCTCGCGACCGAAGGCACGGTCGCCCGCATCGAAACCGCATCGGGCGTCTTCCTGCTGGCGGGAAGGTCGGAAAAATTCGGAGCCGAGCAACCCCTGCGGCCCACG
>OGLH01000633.1_pt1 | contig 10616 bp, 6 predicted proteins | sample 1572791 | NCBI WGS metagenome assembly OGLH01 (sample SAMEA2581913, study PRJEB24529) | metagenome | biome: Human gut stool | place: China | collected 2011
CCTCCGTGCCATGTCGTACCCTCGGCCGTCATCCGGAATTCGCCGCCGGCCAGCACAACGGTGTCGGCCGTGAGCAGGATGTCGTTTTCGAGCAATGGAACCGGATAGGCTTCGCTTTTGAGCGTCGAGAGGTACTCCGAAACGCCGATAAGCGGAAGGTCGTCGGGATAGGTCTCCTCGCAGTCGAATTTTTCGGCCAGCTCGTAGGGCAACCCGCAGCCGGTCATCAGCTCCCGCCGCCGCGGCGACTGCGACGCCAGCAGCAGGCGGTAGGGTTTGAGTTTGTCGTTGAGCAGCATGTATAAAGGTGAAAAGTTAAAGGTGAAAGGTGAAAAGTTTTACGGAGCGGTTCTGCATTTTTTTCGATTTCGGAACAATCGCTTTTCTAGGTTCATCTGATGTCGAAATTTAACAGTTCGCGTCCTTCGAGCGCAGCGCGCAGCGTGTCGCCAGGGCGGACGGGTCCCACGCCGGCTGGCGTTCCGGTGTAGAGCAGGTCGCCCATGCGCAGGGTCATGTACCGCGACACCGTGGCGATGATCCGGTCGACCGTGAAGAGCATCTCCGCCGTGTCGCCTCTCTGGCGGCGCTCCCCGTTCACGTCGAGCGTGAAGTGCAGCCGCTGCACGTCGCCGCCCAGCTCCTGCAAGGAGACGAATTCCGGCGAGATCGCCGCCGAGCGGTCGAAAGCCTTGCAGCTCTCCCACGGAAGCGGTAATTGGTAGAGCCGGCCATATTCTTAAAGGTGTAAGAAGTGCCGGTGACAGTGGCATAAGTCTTCCACTTCTTTTGGCTGACCACATACCGCTGCACTTTATACCGATTGGCGTACTTGGCCTTTTTCCAGGTAAGTTTTACCGTGCTGCCGGTGGTGCCGGCTTTTACACCGCTCACCTGCGCCGGGGTTTTGATGACTTTATAGTCGACCTTTTTAATATCCGGGTCTTTACTGGCGTTGTTCTGCTTGCACTGCTTCTCAATGGTAGACCCGGGTAAGCAATAGATACGGTCGGCAGAATACATCAATGAATCATAAGGGCCAATATTGACAAACTTAGTGGACTTTCCTAAGAAAACAACACTGCCTTGAATCACTTCACAAAATGCGTATCTATCCACTTTTTTAACCGTGGCAGGCACGATAATACTATGAGGACAATTTTCCCCATTACATGCGAATACTCCACTACCAATGGAAGTAATGGTGGAAGAAAATACCACCTGCTCTAATTTCGGAAACGCATAGGAAAATGCACCGTCACCAATGGAGGTGATCCCCTTCTCAAAAACGATTTTCTTTACATACCGTGTCGTGTCGATGTAGAAGGAAGGATAAATGCTGCGAAGGAGCATTTCATCGTTCATTTCAGGAGACGATACGAAGCCTAAAGCTTCACCATCCGGTTTATACTGTATATAACCATAGTTTTTATCGTCGTCGCGTTCTGAGAACATATCGTTGTAGTCATCATTTTTACATTCATCCCAACCTAAATAATATGCCGGCACAGCGCCCTTGCCGCGGATATACAAGGTCTCGTTCTCACGGTCAAACAGATACTGAATATTCGACTTTTTCTCTGCCGCCCCCACAGATATGCCGCCTACGCAAATACAGGTAAACAGCATAACAAAACTTAAAAATACAGATAATGTCTTTTTCATTATAAGTACCTCCTACTTATTTCCACTGGGCCTGAAAGACGACCCGTTCACCGATTTGGACTGTTTCTTTAACAGAAGAACCGGTAAATAGATATAGCTTATACTTGTCGGTATTTACTGCTGACTTTCTATACCAAGGGGTCTGACTGGCATCTGTTTTGCTTTGGTAACGCCACTTGTCCAACTCCAAACGGTGTTGACGATAACCCGTACAGGTACTGCCCTCTTCAGTGTCGCCGGTTGCATATTTGGTAATTGCAGTCGTATTACCATATACAGCTCGAATTGGCGTTTTAATCCCACCATCCTTTAGCGCATGCACACGTTTTCCATTGGCATCGAACAAAATGGTAAACTCATTCCATCGTGCGTAAAAGATTACATGCTGCCCTGCCTTGGCCGTTCTGGCAATGGTGGTTTGGTCCTTATAAGTATGTTTGAGGGCACCCACCGGCGCTTCGCCCTCTTTATACCAGGCTTTGGTACCATCCGCCTGCTTGTAGAGCCACTCGCCTCTTTCCACGCTGTAGATCATCCAACCGGTAAATTTTCTGCCGGACTTTGTAAATGCGTTCTTTGGCATGGTCTTCTCCACATCATAGGTGACCGTTTGCATCGCCATACTGCCGCTGCCGCCGTTGGCATTAAAGGAAACATAAAAATCCTTGGTCGCTTTCCAGGTGGCACAGAACATCACTGTTTTGCCGGATTTGACAGTCTGACTGACAGATTGTTTGTCAGCATACACACTCTTCTTATACCCGGTGGGTTGCTGACCGGCCTTGCACCATTTTATGTCGCCGGCGTTATTCTTATAACTCCATATATCCTCGCCGGGAATATACAGAGTCCAACCGGCAAATTTGTAACCGGGTTTTGTAAATGTATTCTTGCGGATCTTTGTAGACTGCTGGTACAGAACACTTTGATAGGTTTTATTCGTAAGCTGCGCATTGGCGGCAGTATTTTCGTCCGGACAATACTGGATATGGAAATACCGAGACGACAAATCATAATAGTAATAATGAGGAATTCGCTTCGACCCCTCGCTGTAGGTGCAATTAAAGCCCATATAAACCTTATTACCACACACGATCAAATTCTCCGTCTCGTAGTGATCTGCATAACCATAGTGCGTGGATCGATTAAAGCCTAAATTCACTTCCTTTACCAGTTTGCCTGACCAATTAAAAATACCCATCACTGTCTCTACCTTTTTACTGATATCATTTGACACTCCATATAGACCGTAAACCAAGTAGATATAGGAATCATCACAATACAACCCAGCCTGACCGGCTTGGCCCTTCTCTTCTAAGCCTGCGCCATAATAGGCAATCAGGTTAAAATCGCTGTCCAGTATGCAGATGCGTTGCCTCTGGCCGGACACATTGACCACATAGCGGTTCAGTGTGGCATTGTAAGCGATCGCCACAAAGCGGCACCCGACATAATGGCGGGTCAGCGTAATCTTTGTGGTCTCACCGCGCAGATAAGAGGCATTGAAAGTGTATGCGGTTTGCTTCTTGTCATCGCCACAGGCCACCACGATCTGATCCTTGCGACTGTTATAAGTCATACTGTTGCAGTGCCCGATGGCCTTAAACGCAGCATTACCGGCAGTGGAATGGTAGGAATCAATGGTCAATTTCCCATTCACCTCATGACAAGTCAGGAACACCACGCCCAGCATGTGTGCCGCATCGTGCTGATTCTTGGCAACGGTAAAGGCAAAGAAACTGTACTTACCGTCCGAGCAACCGCCCTGCATATAAATTTTGTAAACATCAGACGAAGAAATAGGGAACTGGGTCCTTACATACTTAGTCATATCCGCACGACGGATCAAATTCTTTAAGTTACCGCAATCCCCTTCCGAATTCGCAGCCTGATCCGTCAGACTGTCTAAAATAATGGTGCGGTCCGTTGATTCCGTCACATCTACGATAGACCGCGTTGCAACAGTGTCCTCTGGCTCGCCGTCCTCCTGGGGATCATTCACCTCCATACACGCCTGGGATACAAATCCCGGTTCCACAGGATCATAATCATACTCGGCTTCATTCACAGGGCCGTCTTCTTCCGTCATGGTATCCTGCGCCAAGGCCGACACCGGCATACTGCTAAAGCAAAAAATACATACAAATAAACAACAAATCCACTTTTTCATTTTTTCTTCTCTCCTTTTTTGTCAGTTAATGAAACAGCAACACAAAATATGTGCAAATCACCTCCAACTTTATCATTTCTTCATTTTTTATTCTCAACTAAACAATAACACATTTATAATGAAAATTCATTATACAATTTACACAAACAATTACGGTACATTTTAGCAATAATTGCCAATTAAATACCCCCGGTACAACGCGTACCGGGGGTTACAAATTTATGGGATAAAATTAAATTTTAATAAATGCCCTGCGCCAGCATAGCGTCTGCGACCTTTTCAAAACCGGCAATATTGGCACCGGCCACCAGGTTGTAGCCCAGTCCGTAGCGCTCTGCGGCTTCTACGGAATGCTTATGAATATTGATCATCGCCTGGTGCAGTTTGGCGTCCACTTCCTCCGCCGTCCAAGACAGGCGCTGGGAGTTTTGACTCATTTCCAAACCGGACACACACACGCCACCGGCATTGACAGCCTTAGACGGTGCAACGATCAGATCCTTTTGGTCCATTAAGTAATTGAGAGCGTCCGCAGTGGTGGGCATATTGGACACCTCTATGTAATACTTTGCGCCGTTGGCAACGATCTTCTTGGCGTCCTCCAATGTCACCTCGTTCTGGGTGGCGCAAGGCAGGATCACATCGCCCTTAACGCCCCAGGGCTTCTCTCCCGGGTGGAACTCTGCGCCGAATTTGTCTGCATAGTCCTGCACGCGGTCGCGACCAGAGGCCCGCATCTCCAGCAGATAATTGACCTTCTCCTCCGTGGCGATACCGTCCGGGTCGTACACATAGCCGTCCGGACCGCTGATGGTCAACGCCTTGCCGCCCAGCGCAGTGATCTTCTTAATCGCGCCCCAGGCCACATTACCGAAGCCGGAGACTACAAAGGTTTTGCCCTTGATATCATCGTGCTGGTGCTTAAACACCTCACAGGTATAGTAAATCGCGCCGTAGCCGGTGGCCTCCGGGCGGATCAAAGAGCCGCCGTAGGACAAGCCCTTGCCGGTGATCACGCCGTTCTCAAATGCATCAGAAATACGCTTATACTGACCAAACAGGAAGCCGATCTCCCGGGCGCCTACGCCAATGTCGCCGGCAGGCACATCCACATTGGGGCCGATATGCCGGTACAGCTCTGTCATAAACGCCTGGCAAAAGCGCATAACCTCACCCTTACTCTTGCCCCGAGGGTCAAAGTCCGAGCCGCCCTTAGCGCCGCCCATCGGCAGACCGGTCAGGCTGTTCTTGAAGGTCTGTTCAAACCCAAGGAAATACATAATACTGGAGTTCACGCTGGGATGGAACCGCAAGCCGCCCTTATACGGGCCAATGGATGAATTGAACTGCACACGGTAGCCTCGGTTGATACGGGTTTTGCCGTCGTCGTCCACCCAAGCCACACGAAAAGTGATCAGTCGGTCCGGCTCCACCATACGGGTAAGAATATCGTCCTCCACATACTCCGGGTGCTGCTCAATCACCGGTGTCAGGGAGCTAAACACTTCTTCCACGCTCTGGATATACTCAGGCTTGGCATTATCCCGGCGCTTAACGGTATCAATTACGCTTTGAATATATGCATTCATACAAAATCCCCCAGGCAATTAAAATTTGGTACTGAACAGAAACAGAATTCTGTCCAGTATCTCCTTGCCAAATTCATCATAACATCATTAAATCCAAATTGCAATAGAAAAGTGAGCGATTACTCACGATTTTTTTATTATTTTTTCGTGATTTTGCCTATTTATATGCGTTATTCGCCAAGTGTTTTGTATTTTATGCGCACGGTCTTTCACATTTTTGTCTAAAACATAAAAAACAGACGGCAGCAAAAGCGCTGCCGTCTGCAAGGTTGCCGTTAAAACTGGCTGTCGTCAAAGGGGTCGCTGCCGCCGCCGGTCTCGTTGCCGTTTTGACCGCCGGACAGAGTGTACAGATCCCCGTCCATCAGATGGAAGTGCACCACTTCCGCCTCAGGCTTGGTATATTTCAGTTTCTTCATACTGTTTCTCCTTATTTTGCCAAAGTCACATTCGTCCAGGGACTATACGAGGTATGGCGCTGGCCTTGCCCGTCTGTGTAAACCACATAGCTGCGCGCAGAGTAGGTCTGCCCCGCCGGGTTGCTGAAGGTGTAGCTGATCAGGTACTGACAGCTGTCCGTCTGGCTGTTGGACTTGGTGATCACCGTCTTGGTACCCTTACCGTCTGTGCCGTTATTAAACTCCAAGCCGCAGGCGGTGACCGTATAGGCCGGGTCTGCGCCCTGGGTGTATTGCGCCACAAAGGTCAGCTTGCCGATCTCTGTGTTCCACACTTGACCGTTCTGGGAAGAAGCATCTTCTGCAGCGCCACGCAGGGAAGCAATGGGCGCCTTTTGCTGTAACTGGGCAATGGAAGTCACGCCCTGCAGGGCGTACTGATTGAAGTTGGACTGGGTGATTGCCACAAAGTCGCTCTTGGCACCGGTAGCGTAGCAGTTATAGGTGGCAGAGTAGCTGACCACGCGATAGGTGTTGCCGTCTACCGGCAGCGCCCAGCACAGGAAGTCCGCTGCGTCGGAAGTGAGGGTATACGGTGCGTCAAAGGTGTATGTACCAGAATTGGCGCTGTACACCGGTTTGATCAGGACGGTGCCGTTCTTGGCAAAGGAGGTCACTGCCAAGCTGCCATCCAGCTTGGCGGCGTTTTGGCCGTTCACCAGCCAGCCGTCCAAGTGGTAACCCACCAAAGTGCGGGCAGGCGCTGCTGCCAGTACGGTAGACAGGGTCTTGTTCGCAGTCACCGCATACTGGCTGTACACGCTGTCGCCGAAGGCGGACAGGTTCGTCACCGTCACGGTATCTGCCTTGGCAGCGGAGGTAAAGGTCACGGTACTGTCAGCCACCACCTCAAAGGTGTAGCTGGCGCCCTCCCCTGCTACGGTTACACCGTTGACGGTCCAGGTGCCGTTGGTGGCATTGGGCGCAGTCAAGGTCACGGCGGCGTTGGCGTCGTAAGAATCGGTGCTGACCGTTTGACCGTCTGCAATAAAGGTCACCTTAAACCGGTTGCTATACATACAGTCTGTATAGGCGGACAGCAGCTTTGCCGTGCAAGCATCAATGGCAGCCTGCTGCTTTTCGCTCAGCGCATAAGCAGTGCCGTCATTGGTGTAGGCGGTAGCCAACACATCGGTCAAAGCCTGCTCCAGTGCTTGGTACTTGTCGGCGGCATAGTAGCCGTCCTTACCGGCAGCCACCACAGTCTTTACCCGGCTGACTGCGCTGTCCAGTGCCTCGTATGCACCATAACCGCACAGGGCGTCATACGCCTTTTGCAAGTTATCGGCCAAGGTTTGCAGGGCACTGCCGTCCTTTTTATAGTCATTATCTTTCAGGTCGGCAAAAGCGCTCTGCGCTGCCTGATAAGCCTGTACAAAGTCGCTCCACAAAGCGGCCACATACTTGGTAGAACCGTTATTCAGCACCGTGTTGCCTACGGCGTAGGTGCTCATGCAGTTGTCCATTACCGTGCGCAAAGCCGTATAAACATCGACAGCGGTGTTTACCGTAGCTGCATTATAAGCAGTCATCGCTGCGTCTGCACCAGCCTGATAGCCGGTCACTGCACCGGCAAGATCAAAGGCATAGTTATAAGCTGCCGGGTTGACACTGCTAACGGTATCTGCCTTGGCCAGCAGATCTGCCAGCCCGCCCTCTTTGTACTGGGCGGCTACCTGCTTTTGGGTGGTGGTGTCCAGACCGGCCACAGCATTTGCCAGGGGCGTGTAATTAAGCACATACTGGGTGCTGTTCAGGGTCAGGTTCTCCGCTGCGTTGTCCGTATTCTCATTGTTCCGGTTACCGATCACCTTAGCCGTGAACTGCAAGCCGGTGTAGGTCTTGGCATATTCATTGGTGCCGAAGGTGGGGTTCAGGAATGCCTGGTTGTTCCAGAAGCGAGAAGTACCGGTATTATCCTGATTGGCCGTCATATCTGCCGTGGTGCCCGCCCGGTAACCAAAAGTAGCGTTCTTGCTGGTGGCGGTCTTGCCGGGCCAGGTACTATACGCACCTTCCGCATAACCGTACCACAGGTGGCTGAGCATCAGGTCACTGCTCAAAGGCGCCACATAGGCGATCTTGCCGTAAGTGGTCTTTCTGTTGAAGATATTGCCACTGCTGTTCTCTATCTTTTTACTCTCCACAACCACCGGGAAACCGGGGTTGCTGTCGCCGTTTTTCAGCAGCACGGTGGTGCTGGGACTGGCGATCTTAAAGTTTACATAACCGACGCTCTGGTAGCTGTCAGCGGTGGTCTCGCCGCTGTACACATAATCCTTGGTGCTGTACAGCACATCGGTGTAGCCGTCGGTGGCCTCCGTGGTGCCAAAGTAGCCCTTGCCCATCTGGGGCTGGGTGTATTCCTGCATGGCAGCCATACCAGCAATCAGTGCGTCCGTGGCTGCTTTCAGCCGGGCAGCAGACACATCGGTGCCGCCGTAACGGGCAGCGTCCAGCAGACGGTTGGCCTGCACATAAGCAGCATAAGCGGCAGAAGCATGGCTGTACAGCTTACCGCCCTGAAGCAGTGCCTCAAAGGCAGCCACCTGCGTAGTCAGCTCAGACTGGGTGCCCTGGGCAGAAGTGGCAGAGAACTGCAAGTTGCCGTAATTGCCGATCATACGAACAGCGTTATCTTTGTTGGCTGCGTCAGAATAGCCAAGGCCAACATAGAATGCAGCCCCGTCGGCCACTTCCCGGGCATCGATTACGCCCGCAACCGTGGCAGCCAGCTTGCCGTCCACATACAGGACCGTCTCTTTGCCGTTATAAGAAATGGTATAATTGGCCTCCTGGCCGGCAGGTACGGTCACCTTTTTGGCAGCGGTCTTATTTGTACCGCCGGAATAAACGGAAAGCGTGCCGTCGCAGCCCAGGCGGATAAAGTCTTTGTCCGCAGCAGCCAGTGCAAACACGGTGCCAGCAGTGCCCAGGTCGTTATCGTCCGTCTGTCGGGTATGGCTAAAGGAGATGGTAAAGCTGTCCGTTTTCATCAGTGCCTGGATCACCGGGTCATTGACGAACACTTGGCCCTGATTGAGCCACAGCTTGCCGCCCTGCTCTGCAATACCGGCCTTGTTCAGCTGGTACTCATAGGTGTAGCCGCTGGAATCCGTCTGCTTGGTATAGGTCCAGTCAGAGGTCAGGTTTAGGTCGGAGTCAAAGCGATAGCGCATATCCGTAGAGCGCTGGGCCTTGAGCATGGTATTATATTCCTCATCGGTAATGGCCAGCACGGAGCCGTGACGGGGAGACAACTGGTTCAAGGTATACTGGCTGTCCGTGAGCTTTTCAAAGTTCTTAAAGTCCGTAGACTGGAACGCCAGATAGTGACCGCTGTTGCCGTACTCATCTGCCAGCATCACCATGGTGTTGGTACCGGTAATAAAGTGGGAATTGCACCCCTCCATTTTTGTGGAACGACTGTTATAAACCTTAACAGGCGTGCAGGCAGAATACTGATCCGCATCTTTCAGATCCGTGGAGGACACATAGTAGATGGTCTTTTCCCCGTCCGCCTCATTCTTATAATACATATAATAAATGCCGTTTGCGGAATCGTACATAATATCAGCATCAATAGAGGCGTCACCATTGGGATTCTTATACAGCAACTGAGGCGCGCTGTAATGGGTCACATCCATCAGATTGTCCGTAAGCATATAATAAATCTTCTGTTCTGAACCGCCGGTAAAGCTGGAGGTAGACAGAGAGAAATACACCATATACTTGCCGGTGGAAGCGTCCCAGATCACCTGAGGCGCCCAAAAGCAATGAACGGTTTCATTGGCAGGCAAAGCAGAAGTGCCGTCTGCATTCTTCACATCCTTAATGGAGATATGAGACTCCTCGGACCAATTTACCAGATCCGCAGAACGCCACACGGTCATAGCGTCGTTCACATCCCACCAGCCAAGGGAAGCGTCCATATCCGTTGCTACCATATAGAAGTAGCCGTCCTGACCACGGAACAGATATGGGTCACGGGCACAGCCGGTGCCGGTAGTCTGCTCTGCAACAGGCTGGTTGCCGTTGACGGCAGTAAAGTTGTAGCCGTCGTCAGAAACAGCAAAGCGAATCTTCTGTTCACTGGTATTGTTGCCGGTAAAATAGGCAAAAACATACTTACCGCTGGCAGAAGTTGCCGGGGTGGCGGCAGAAGCAGCAAAAGGCAGAGCAGTAAAGCAAGTGAGTGCCATCAGCACTGCAAGGAAAACTGCAATCAGCCGTTTGCCAGTTAATTTTTTGCGCATAGATTTGCACCTCCGATTTCCTTTTTGGGCAGAAAAAAACAGACTGCACCAAAATCTGCTATATAGTACCCCCAAAGGGGTCAAAAGTCAATAGATTGTAGATAAGTGGTACAGATATTTCAGTTTGTTCAATTTTGATGACTGCTTTACCACCCGTATCTGTCTGTGTTTCGTCAAAACCGATCAGCATCACGCAAAAGGCCGCCGTGCATACGCACAACGGCCAAATTTTGCTGTATTTATGCGGTTATTTCCGCAACATATCGACCATGCGGCTACGCAAAGGTCCACCGGACCTTTGCTCCCAAATCAAAGATTTGGAGCCTTGTGCCGCATCATCTCAAGCGGCATTAGTACATGCCGCCCTGGCAGATTAAACTTTCTCTGCACTGCTCACGGTGGTATGCGGTTATTCCGCAACACATCGACCATGCGGCTACGCAAAGGTCCACCGGACCTTTGCTCCCAAATCAAAGAT
>OGLH01000634.1_pt1 | contig 10593 bp, 8 predicted proteins | sample 1572791 | NCBI WGS metagenome assembly OGLH01 (sample SAMEA2581913, study PRJEB24529) | metagenome | biome: Human gut stool | place: China | collected 2011
CGGATAGGGCTCGCGCAGCTGGCTGCGGATGAAGAAGAACCCGACGATGAGCAGCGCTGCGATGCCCAGGGTGAGCAGTCGCGGGTCAAGCCCGTGCGAAAACCCTTCGACCGAAGCCATCAGCAAGCCGAAGGTCAGGGCGTTCATTACGGCGTCGCGCCAGTCGAAACGGCGTGCGCTCACCCGCACGGGATTGTCCGGCAGGAAGCGGCGGCTCAGCCACAGCGCCACCAGCCCGATGGGGATGTTCACGGCGAAGAGCCACGGCCACTCGGCGACGGAGAGGATGCCCGCAGCCAGCGTAGGCCCGGCGACCGACGACACGGCGACGACCGTGGCGTTGATGCCCATGCCGCGTCCCAGTTGCGCCTTGGGGTAGATGATGCGGATAAGCGTGGTGTTGACCGATGTGACGGCCGCGGCGCCGAACCCCTGCATCACGCGCGCCAGCACCAGCGTCGGGAGTGATGTCGAAAGGGCGCAGCCCACCGAGGCCACGGTGAAGAGCATCAGGCCGCCGATATAGACTTTGCGGTAGCCCACCACGTCGCCCAATGCCGAAAACGACAGCAGCGAGATCATGATGGCCAGCTGGTAGGCGTTGACGATCCAGATCGAGTCGGCCGACGAGATCCCCAGTTCCAGCCCGATGGTGGGCAGGGCGACGTTGGCGATGGCGCTGTCGATCACCGACAGCGAGACGCCGAACGCTACGGCCAGGATGGCCCACAGGCGGCGGGGCATCGGAAGCCCGTCGTCAGGTCGTGCGATATGGGGTGCGGCGTTCATTGCAGGGACAAAGATAATGTAATCGCGGCTCAATTCAAATTCGGGGCGGCCCGAAGGCTGGTTGTAGCTGGATCGGCCGGGTTGCGGGAAAGGGCTCGCCGCCGGTTTCGGGGATGCTTCTGACTGCCCGCAGCGTGTCTGTCGTCGGATGCTGCCGTCGGACCCCCCTCTCAGCGCTTTGCGTTTTGGCGGCGCCCGCGCCTCCGGCTGCTGCCGTAGGTGAGGCTGTCCGTGCCCCCCCCCTTTCCTGTGCTGTAAAAAACGGAAGCCCGGGATTATCCGGGCCTCCGTCACACAACTATGAATTTGAACTTTTTATTTTAAAAATTGGCTGTGTTCGTTTTAGGGATTGGGTGTCGCATACGGTTTACCTTCGGCTGTCTTCGGGGACGATTTCGCCCTCGGGTTCGATGCCCTTGAGGTATTTGCCGAGGAATTTCTCCATCGTGCGGTAGAAATCGAAGCGGTTTTCCTCGTTGTGGAAGCCGTGTCCCTCGTTGTCCTTGACCATGTAGTCGACATGCACGCCGCGTTTGCGCAGGGCGTTGACCATCTGGTTGCTCTCGTTAATGTTCACACGGGGGTCGTTGGCGCCCTGTACCACCAGCAGCGGGGTTTTGATCCGTTCGGCGTTGAGTGCCGGGGAGTTTTCGCGCAGCATTTGGGCGTCCTTTTCGGGATTGCCGACCATCTCGTACATCATGTCGAGCATCGGTTTCCAGTAGGGAGGGATGGTTTGCAGGAACGAGAAGAGGTTCGATACGCCCACGTAGTCCACGGCGCAGGCATAGAGGTCGGGATCCTTGACGATACCCTGCAACGTGGCGTAACCGCCGTAGCTGCCGCCGTAGATGGCGATCTTCGCGGGATCGGCGATGCCTTTTTCGATCAGCCAGTTCACGCCGTCCGTAATGTCGTCCTGCATGGTCTGGCCCCACTTGCCGTAGGCGATTTCTGTGAATTTGCGTCCGAAGCCGGTCGAACCGCGGAAGTTCATCTGCAGTACGGCGTAACCGCGGTTGGCGAGGAACTGCACCTCGGGGTTGAATCCCCACGAGTCGCGGGCCCACGGGCCGCCATGCGGATTGACCACTACGGGCAGGTTCTTGGCGTTGTGAAGCGTTTTGCCGACGGGCAGCGTGAGGTAGCCCTCGATTTCGAGGCCGTCGCGCGAGGTATAGGTAACCGGTGTCATCTCGGCCATCTGCTGCTCCTCGATCCAAGGTGCGAGGTCGGCCAGTTTGGTCATCGTGTCGGCTTTCACGTCGTAGAGGTAGTAGGCGCCCATCGTGCGGTCGCCGCCCGCATAGACGATATATTTGTCTTCGGCCTTGTTCCAGCCGCTGATGCCGACTTCGTAACCGCGCAGGTGTTTCTCCATGCGGCCGAACATCTCGCCCGTCGCCTTGTCGAAGAAATGGCGCCTCACGCCTTTGTGGCCTTCGTACGAAACACCCTGCAATTTTTTCTGTGCATCGCTGTACCAGATGCCGCGCAGGTCGTATTTGTCGTTGGTGTAGAGTTGTTCCAGCTCCTCGCAGGTCGCCGGATCCATCAGCACGAGTGCCGATTTGTCGCGCCCGAGGTTGGTGATGGCGTAGACCAGCTTGTTGTCCGGGGTGAAAGTGGCGAACGAAACGCCTTCCTTGAAGTTGGTCGTCAGTACGGGACGGAAAGGCTCGGCTTCGGTTTCGCGGTAGCGGATCTGCGTGTTCACGCCGTCGACGATGGCATAGGCTACGCGCAGCTTGCCGTCATGGTCGGTCTGCCAGCCCTGGATGTCGCCGGGATTCTCGCACAGCATCGTCATCTCGCCCGTGTTGAGGTTCAGGCGGTAGGGGTCGAAGATCATCGGGTTGCGCTGGTTGGTGCCGATGATCATCAGCGAGTCGATCTCCTCGAGCGGGTCGATGATCTGTGTCCGCACGCCCGGGATGGCCGTATAGGCCTTCGGGTTGCTGCCGTCGATGTCAACGCCGTAGAGTTGGAAATTTTCGTCGCCGCCGGTGTCTTTCAGGTAGAGGATGCGGTTGTTGTTGGCCCAGAAATACCCGGCCAGGTCGCGCTCTGTCTCCGAGGTGATGCGCACGGCGTCCTTGCCGTCGACAGGTTGTACGAAGATGTTGCGGCGGCTTTCGTAAGGCGCCATGTAGGAGAAATATTTTCCGTCGGGCGATATTTGGTACCCGGTTTTTTCCGTATTGCGGAAGAAGGTTTCCAAAGGCAGCTCGGGGGCTGTCTTGGGTGTACAGGCGGCCAGTATGGCTGCCGTGGCGGCGAACATGAGGAGTTTTTTCATGGGGTTTATTCGTTTGGATTTTCGTTCTGCTTTTTCGTGCGCAAGGCGTCCCGCCAGATGCCGCAGACCGAGAGGGTCAACAGGATCAGGATCGGGATGTCGCCGGTGTGCGACGCCCCGGGAAACATCAGGTGCGTGGCTACTTTGATTGCAAAGGCTGCCACGGTGATGAAAATGGCCAGGATGCGGATGACTTTTTCGATTTCCATAGTGGGTGTCTTTTTGTTTTTGACACTGCAAACTTACGAAAGAAATTTTGAAAAACAAATAAAATTTATTGTTTTTCGATAAAAATTTTATGATAAGCAGCTTTTCATCTGTCTGATCGCAGGGAAACCGTAACAAAAAAACGCCCGGAGGCGTTTCTTGTAATGAATATTGTCCTGACAGCCGGGTCTATTCCGCGTCGACGAATTTGTAGAGCTGGTCGCCGCGGTGGATCGGGGTGTCGGTGTGCACGGCGCAGAGGGTGCCCTGTGCCACGGATTGCGCCGGGGTGCCGTCGGTGTCGTGCAGCTCGGCGAGCGTCTGTTCGGCGATGCCGGTAGTGGCACCCATGAAGAAAATATCCTCGCCCACGGACAGCGGTGCGGCTTCGACCAGTACCTCGGCCACCGATATTCTTTTGTAGAAGTTCGTTACCTTGCCTACATAGACCTTGCGCCGCGTGGCGGCCGAGCCGTAATGTTGGCTGTGTTCGGCCACGGGGCGCCCGGCGTAGTAGCCTTCCCAGAATCCGCGGTTGAAGACCGTGGCGAGCCGCTCCTTCAGCCCGGCGGCCAGGGCGGGGGTGTAGGTGCCGGCTTCGATCGCGCGCAGCGCTTCGTCGTAGCATTCCACCACGCGCTTGACGTATTCCGCGCCGCGTGCACGCCCTTCGATCTTCAGCACCCGCACACCCGAGCCGATGAACCGGTCGAGGAAATCGACCGTGCAGAGGTCTTTGGGCGAGAGGACGTAGCGCCCGTCGATGTCCAGCGCCGCACCGGTCTCGGTGTCCGTGACGGTGTATTTGCGGCGGCACAGCTGGCGGCAGGCGCCGCGGTTGGCCGAGCAGTTGGTTTCGTAGAGCGAGAGGTAGCATTTACCCGAAATCGACATGCATAATGCGCCGTGGGCGAACATTTCGATTTCGACCAGCTCGCCGCGCGGGCCCCGGATGTCGTTCTCGACGATCTGGCGGTGTATTTGCGCCACCTGTTCGAGCGTCAGTTCGCGTGCCAGCACCACCGTGTCGGCCCACTGCGAGAAGAACTTCACGGTTTCGGAATTCGAAATGTTGCTCTGGGTCGAAATATGCACTTCGACCCCGATGCGCCGGGCATAGAGTATCGCCGCGAAATCGGTGGCGATGATGGCGTCGATGCCTTCGGCCTTGGCGCGGTCGATTACCTCGTGGACGGTTTGCATCTCGTCCTCGTAGACGATGGTGTTGACCGTGAGGTAGGCCTTGACCCCTGCGGCGTGTGCCGTGGCGACGATCTTCGCCAGGTCGTCGAGCGTGAAATTCGCAGCCGACGCCGAGCGCATGTTGAGCTTCCCGACGCCGAAATATACCGAGTCCGCCCCGGCCTGTATGGCTGCGGCCAGTGCTTCGTAAGACCCTACGGGGGCCATGATTTCTATCTCGGAGCGTTGCATAGTGTCGTTTGCGGGGGATGTCCCTGCGTCGTTTGCCGCAGGGGTGTTGGCGGAATCAGTTTTTGCGTCCCATCAGGCTCAGGGCGTATTCGCGCATCCGTTCCGTGCGGGATTTTTCGACCGAAAGGGTGTCGAGGATGCCCAGCGCTCTTTCGAAGCGCAGCGAAATCTGCTGTTCGGTGAGGCGTGGTATGTCGAGACGGTCGTAGACGGCTTTTATCGTGGCGATTTTCTCGGCGTCGGGCATCTGTGAGCGGTGCGTCGAGCGGAGCACTTCGCGCGTAGGTTCGTCGGCGCGGCTTATGGCCGTGATCATCAGGTAGGTCTTCTTGCCTTCGAGGATGTCGCCCCCGATGGCTTTGCCCAGCCGCTGGTCGCCGTAGCTGTCCAGCAGGTCGTCCTGCAACTGGAATGCCAGTCCCAGTTCGATGGCGAAGCGGCGCAGCTTGCGGCAGTCCTCTTCGGAAGCGCCGCCCAGCAGGGCGCCGATCGTGGTGGCCCCGGCTAGCAAAACCGAGGTCTTCAGCTCGATCATGTGCATGTATTCCACGACCGAAACCTTCGGCTTGCGTTCGAAATCCATGTCGTACTGCTGCCCTTCGCACACTTCGAGCGCCATGGTGTTGAACGTCGAGAGTATCTGCGGCAGCAGTTGCGCCGGCACTTCGCCCAGCAACCGGTAGGCGCAGATCAGCATGGCGTCGCCCGAGAGGATCGCCACGTTCTGCCCCCACTTGGCGTAGACTGAGGGTTTGCCGCGCCGCACGGCTGCATTGTCCATGATGTCGTCGTGCAGCAGCGTGAAATTATGGAACACCTCGACGGCCGCGGCGGCCGGCAGGGCATGTTGTATCTTGTCGGTGAAGATGCCGTTGGAGAGCATCAGCAGCATGGGGCGCAGGCGCTTGCCGCCGCCCGCGAGCGAATAGCCGATCGGGGCGTATAGGAGTTCCGGTTCGGCCGGAAATTCGGTCTGGGCGAGGTAATTTTCGATGGCGGAGAGCATCTGCTCGTTGGTCTGCATAGTCTTGAATGGTACTTTTGGGTCGGAAACTGTCCCAAAAATAGGAAAAAACTTTGGAGTAGCCGAATTTTCGATTAACTTTGACAGGATAAAACTAACTTTTAACCTGAAACACGATATGAAAAAACTCGCGATCGGCGTAGACATCGGCGGCATCAACACCGCTTTCGGCCTCGTGGATGAAAACGGCGACCTCTATGCCGAATCGGTCATCTCGACCAAGAAGTACCCTTATGTTGACGACTATCCGGCTTATGTCGAGGACCTTTGCGACTCGATGCGCGCTCTGGCGCAGAGCCTTTCGTTCGAGTACGAACTGACGGGTATCGGTATCGGTGCCCCCAATGCCAATTATCATAAAGGTACGGTCGAAAACCCTGCGAACCTCTGGAAATTCCGCGAGGGAGACCCCAATCCCGATGAAAGCCGCCGCGTTTTCCCGCTGGCGGACGACATCCGGAACTGCTTCGGGGGTGTGAAGGTGCTCGTGACGAACGACGCCAATGCCGCGACGATCGGCGAGATGATCTATGGCAATGCCAAGGGCATGCGCGATTTCATCATGATTACGCTCGGTACGGGCCTCGGCTCGGGTTTCGTCGCCAACGGCGAGATGATTTACGGCCATGATGGCTTTGCCGGAGAGTTCGGCCATGTCATCGTCGAGCGCGACGGCCGCGAGTGCGGTTGCGGGCGGAAGGGCTGCCTGGAGACCTATGTTTCGGCTACGGGTATCAAGCGTACGGCATTCGAACTGATGGCCAAAATGTCGGCTCCCAGCAAGCTGCGCGACATCGCTTTCGGCGATTTCGACGCTTCGATGATCTCCGCCGCTGCCGAGCAGGGCGATCCCATCGCACTCGAAGCCTTCCGTTTTACGGGCGAGATGCTCGGTCGTGCGTTGGCCGACGTGGTGACCGCCACGTCGCCCGAGGCGATTTTCCTCTTCGGCGGCCTGTCGAAGGCGGGCAAGCTGATCTTCGAGCCTACGCAGTGGTACATGGAGGAGAATATGCTCTTTGCATTCAAGAACAAGGTGAAGCTGCTTCCGAGCGGTATCCAGGGTAAGAATGCCGCGATTCTCGGCGCTTCGGCCCTGATCTGGCAGGAGGAGCATAAATAATCCGGCGGAAGGCCGGGCGACGGGCGTCGCTTCGGTTTGCCTGGCAGAGGATGAGCCGGGATTGTCTTGTCTTGCCGATGCCGTTTTCGGATTTGTCCGGATGAAAAGAATGCCGGCGGAGTTTGTGCTCCGCCGGCATTGCCGTTACATACCGGCTGCCCGGTCTTCCCGTGAAGGGCTATTTGTTGTAGGCGGTCAGCATCCAGACCATCTTCTCCTGCTCCTTCAGGTAGTCGCTCATCAACGCCACGGTAGCCTCGTCACCGGCCTCCGAAGCCAGTGCGAGCAACTTGCGCTCCTCGCCGATAAGGTAGCTGTAAGTGGTGAGGATATGCCCGATGGCCTCATCGCCGCGTGTTACGCCGGAAATCTCCTTGACCTTGGCGACCCTGAGGTATTCGCTGAACCTGTTTTCGGGCTTGCCGCCCAACATCAGGATGCGTTCCGCGATCTGATCGGCCTTTTCGGCAGTATCGTCGTACAGGTCTTCGAACTTGCCGTGCAGGACGAAGAACCCGTGCCCTTCGATATCCCAGTGGAAACCCCGCAGATTGGTGTAAAATACTTGAAAGTCGGCCAGCAGCGAATGCAGCGCCGATACTACGCCCTGTACTTTCTGCTCGTCCAGGTGCAAATAATCCAGTGTTTTCATAATCGTTTTTATTTTAATAGTTTGCATATCATATGATTCCCTTGATCCGGTCTTCCGAGGCCGACAGGGCCGCCTTGGCCCCTTCGCCCATTGCGATCACGATCTGTTTGTAACGTATGTCCGTCACATCGCCCGCTGCATATACGCCGGGTACCGACGTGCGGCACTCCTTGTCGGTGAGGATTTCTCCCGCGCGGTTGGTGTCGAGGATGCCGGCGAACAGCTTGCTGTTGGCCGAGAGGCCGATCTGGACGAATACGCCGTCGAGCGGCAGCCGTTTTTCCGCTCCCGTCGAGCGGTCTTTCGTGCGCAGGGCCGTCATGCGGCTGCCGTCGCCTTCGACCTCGAGCGTCTGCACGTTCGTATGTACCTCTACATTGGGGAGCGTGCGCAGCTTCTCCTGCAATACCTGGTCGGCCTTGAGGGTCTCCATGAATTCGAGAACCGTCACCGAAGCGCAGGTGCCCGCCAGGTCGATTGCGGCCTCGACCCCCGAATTGCCGCCGCCGATCACGGCCACGTGTCTGCCTGCGTAGAACGGCCCGTCGCAGTGGGGGCAGAAGGCTACGCCGCGGCCGATATACTCCGCTTCGCCCGGCACCCCGAGCCTGCGCCACGAAGCTCCCGTGGCGACGACCAGTGCCGGGGCGCGGAAAACCTCCCCGCCTTTGGCATGCAGCTCCCGGATGCCGCCGTCCATGTCGAAACGCTCGATGCGGCGGTTGTCGCAGATGTCGATCCCGTAGGCCTCCATGTGTCTGCGCAGGTCGCCCGCGAGCTCTGCTCCGGTCGTGCGCGGCACCGAGATCAGGTTTTCGATGCCTACCGTTTCATTGACCTGTCCGCCGACCTTTTCTGCCACGACCGCCACGCGGAGCCCCTTGCGGGCTGCATAGATCGCGGCCGAAGCCCCGGCGGGGCCGCCCCCGGCGACCAGCAGGTCGTATTCGCGCACGTGGGGCGTTATGCCTGTGTCCGAAGTGCCGAAGCGCTCCTCGAGTTTGTCCAGCAGTTCGGCCAGCGAGCCGCGGCCGACGTAGATCAGCTCTTCGCCGTGGAAGACCGCCGGCACGGCCTGGATATTCAGCCGTGCAACCTCCTCGGGGAACAGGGCTCCGTCCACGGCCGTATGGGTGATCCGGGGATTGGAGAGCGCCAGCAGGTTGAGCGCCTGTACCACATCGGGGCAGTTGGTGCAGGTGAGCGACATGTAGGTCGTCAGCGCGATCTGCCCGCCGAGCGCCCCGATCCGTCGGCGCGTCGCTTCGTCGGGCAGGTTTTTGCCCTTGCCGTCGGCGTTCAGCACGGCCAGTATCAGCGAGCTGAATTCATGGCCGTTGGGCACTGCCCGGAAGTGGATGCCGGTGTCCTTGTCGTTGCGCAGAAGCCGGAACTCCAGTCCCTGTCCGTCGGTGATCCGACAGCCGATCTTCGCGGAACAGGCGGCCGTCTCTTCGAGCAGCTCGAGCAGCTCTCCGCGCGACGCATGGCCGGGGTCGGCCGTGACGTCGAACACGTAGGAGGCTTCCAGCCCCTCGAACAAGCGGAGCAACTGCTCCCTGAGTGCATGATCCAGCATGGCCCTTAGATTTTACCTACCAGGTCGATACTCGGTTTGAGCGTCTCGGCGCCCTGCTGCCATTTGGCGGGGCATACTTCGCCCGGGTGCGCCTCGACGAACTGTGCCGCGGCGACTTTACGCAGCAACTCATCGGCATTGCGGCCGATGCTGTTGTCCTGGATTTCCACCAGCTTGACCTTCCCCTCGGGGTTGACGACGAACGTGCCGCGGTAGGCTACGCCTTCTTCCTCGATCATGACGCCGAAGCCGCGCGAAAGTACACCCGTAGGGTCTGCGAGCATCGGGTAGTTGATCTTGCGGATGCTTTCCGAAGTGTCGTGCCAGGCTTTGTGTACGAAGTGGGTGTCGGTGCTTACCGAGTAGATCTCCACGCCCATGGCCTTGAACCGGTCGTACTTGTCGACCATGTCCACCAGCTCGGTGGGGCACACGAACGTGAAGTCGGCCGGGTAGAAAAAGAAGATCGCCCATTTGCCTTTGAGGTCTTCGTTCGTGACCGTTACGAATTTGCCGTTGTGGTAGGCCTGAACCTTGAATTCGGGTACCGTTGAATTGATGATTGATGTCATAGCTATACTTGTTTTATTTATGTGAATATTTTTTGCTGCTTTAGTTTTCTTTCTCTTTGCTGATACAAAAATAGGGGAAATCTTGATATAAATCAAATTGATAATATTTATATTGTTATAGTTTTATACTATAGTTGTGCTGTGTCGTTGCCGGGGGCCGGAACCGCCTGCAAAACGAAAGCCCCGGAGCGTTAACTCCGGGGCTTGGGCTCTCCTCCCGCCTTGGGTGCGGGGTGTTCCTGTTTTATCGCATTGCGATTTGCGAGGTTCCGATCAGGCGGCCGTCGCAGAACAGTTGTACGGTGTAGGCACCAGCGGCAAAGCCTGTGCTGTTATAGTAGATACCCACTTCGAGATCCTGGTTCTGGTAGTCCACTTCGCGCATGGCTGAATAACTCAGGCGTTCACCCTCGAAATCGAAAGTCGGCATGGCCTCGGTCGTCAGTACATAGCCGTCGGGCGAGGTGATACGGACGTAGACGGTCTTTGCGCCCGGTGTCGCCAGCTCGTTGGCCGTCAGTACGAAATCCACGCGAAGGCGCGCGGCATTCTTGATCCTCGACACGGGTTTGCTGTTGGCGTTGAGCGCCGAGAGACGGATGTCGCGGGCGCGGATCACGGCGCCGACACGTACCTTGTTGTCCAGCTCGGCAGCCTTCTCCTCGGCCATTTCGGCGCGCAGCTTCGCCGACGAGATCTCCTTGCGGTAGGTTACGTTCTCGTTGATGAGTTTTTTGTTGAGCGTATTGAGCGAGTCGATCTGGCGGATGTAGCTCTTCATGACCGTACGCAGCGTACCCACCTCTTTTTCGTACTGTTTGATCTTGGCCAGGTTCCATGAACGCTCCTTTTTCAGGCGCGTCATCAGCGAGTCTGCGCGGTCGCGTTCCACGTTGAGGTTGGCAGAGATGCTG
>OGLH01000635.1_pt1 | contig 10581 bp, 9 predicted proteins | sample 1572791 | NCBI WGS metagenome assembly OGLH01 (sample SAMEA2581913, study PRJEB24529) | metagenome | biome: Human gut stool | place: China | collected 2011
CAAGAGCAATTAACCTACGCTCATTTCCAATAAATTACACTCTTTTCGTAACTTCGCTCTGCAAAGATACAACATATCTATCCAAAAGTCAAGTAATTTAGCAATTATTTTACATAATATTGTAGGGTTTATTATAACTTGTTGATTTAGAGAGAAGCATCTGTTCACTATCCTATTATGGCCTATGCCCCAGTACCTTTGTCCTGCCGCAAGGGTGTTCTTTGCGGTCTGCAATCTTCGGGCGGGGATTGCAGTCATTATCAGCCCCTCTGCATAAAGGACAGAGTAGTAAAAGCCATGAAAAAGATGGTTATTTCAATGGATGACGCACAGCGTCAGTTTGCATTTGTCAAAGGCAATCGGCCTGTAAACGTCAGAACCGTGAAACAGAAAGAGAAATCCATGAAAGCCTATGGACAGCTAACCCCTATCACGGTAACCGATGGTGAAAAGGTGATTCAGATGGGCGGTCGTTTAGTCGATTTGAAAGGGTTTGAGATTCCCAACGAGGATGCAGGAAAGTATTACGCCGTATTGGACGGTCAGCACCGATTGGTGGCTTATCAGAATTTGCAGTTGGATTTGAATGACCTTGTAATTTGCGAACCTCTCAATGCTGAATTATCCATTACAGAGGTCATAGCGCAAATGAACATCTGCACCACCGTTTGGAAAAAATCGGATTACATGGCCGCACCTGCCATGATGCTCCAAGAAGCAAACGAGGTATTCGATTTCGCCATGTTCCTGCACAGTAAGGCTTGTCCCCTCTCCACGATTTCGTTATGGTGCTTTGGCAGGAAATCCCTGCAAGCAAAGGACTTAGTGGAGTGTCTGAACACGAAGAAACTGCCTGAAATCTTTGAGGATAAAACATGGTTTCGTTCCAGCATAAGGTGGTTTAAGGCCGCACAAGGGAAATTTAAGGATAAATTCCTTATGAACAGGTATTTAATCGACTTTATCACTAAGCAATGGAAACCCGATGAAGATTTCGAGGTGTTCACAGCGGAAATGGAACGGAAGATAAACGACCTCACGCGCGACCAAGCAGACCAGATTATGAATCCTCACAAAACAGAAGGTATGGCACGGGAGCAGTTGATTATGGATATGCTGACACAGTATCTCGGTTAAGAATTACTTTGCACTTATAAGGTTTGTAGAGGTCAGGAGTCGATAGGCTCCCGACCTCTTTTTGCCTTACAAGAGATGTTGCATAGCCGCGTCGATTTGGCTGTTTTCGAAAGAATCCAAATAAATCTGTGTGGTGGACAAATCGGAATGACCGAGCGATTCGGAAATGATGGCAATGTTCACTCCTGACCTTTTCAGCACGGTCGCAAACGTATGCCGAGCGACATAGGTAGTCAATGGCATTTCCAATCCTATCTGCTCACCCAGCGTCTTTAACTCCCGATTGACTTTCCGCAGAACCTTGTGTGTGCGGTTGAAAATCTGTTGTGCTGTCTTGTGTTCCGTGCGGTCGAGAATAGGGAAGATATAATCTTCTTGTGCGTGGTTGGCCTTGCTGTATTTCTCGATAATCCGCATGGCGTTCGGGACGAGTTGAAAGGACAGCAATTTCTGCGTTTTATGGCGGGAGTAGTAAATCCTGCCGTCCACAATATCGCAGTAGCGCAGGGTTGCTATATCCGTAAAATTAATGCCTGCCGTGTAGTAGGAGAACAGAAAGATGTCCCGTGCAAACTCGGCATAGTCCGTTCTATAATTAGGGGCTATCTCCAATGCAACGAGTTTCTGTATATCCTCTTTCGTGATGGCTCGCTTCCTCGTCCGTGTCCATAGGCTACCAACCTTGTATTTTGCAAACGGATTTATCTTTTGGAGAAACAAACCCTCTGCAAGGGCCTTGTTATAGGCGGCCTTAAAGATGGCAAATTTCGTGGCTATGCTGTTGTTTACGTTGCCCTCTTTACGTAGGAACAATTCAAAATCACGCAGGAACGCTAAATCTATTTCATCGAACCGAGTGTTCAGCGACCTAAATTCAGACAGGCGGGAGAGTAGGGAACGGTGTTTGGATGCCGAGCCGGATTTGCCGAGCGTTTCCAGCCGTTCTATGGTCTGTTTCAGATATTCTCCAACAGAACAATTCAATCGCTTGCTGTTCTGTTCAAAGAGATTTTCAAAGGTTACGGGAATATCCATAATCTCTAAACGCTGGATTTTCTTCTCGTACTCTTTTACTTTGGCTGTTATCTGAAACTGAATATTGTCCCTGTCGGGGCAGTCGTCTGTTACCTTTTGTGCTTCTGCGTCCCAATGTTTAAGCGCAACGGAAACGCCCAATCCGACTGCCTTTTTGCGTTTGCCCTGAAAGAATAAAAGGCACAATGGAGAGGTGGAATTTTTATAAATAATTTCTTTGCGGCATATAACTTTGAATGTCATTTGATTACATTGTTATATGCAGTTGGGTGTGTAGTACTCTATGTGGAGCTTAATGTGTACCCTGCACCCTCAAACGGGCTGTTCTTGCCCTAAAAATGCTAAAGAGAAAGGAATAGTATAAACGCAAAAAAGACCGATAATCATTGATTATCAGTCTTTTGCTTTGTACCCCCTCAGGGGCTCGAACCCTGGACCCCAACATTAAGAGTGTCGTGCTCTACCAACTGAGCTAAAGAGGCATCAATCGTTATCCGATTGCGAGTGCAAAATTAGTGATAATTTTTTTTATTGCAAAAAAATCCTGCAAAAAAATCCCGATTTTTTGCAATAAAAGCTTTTCGCGTTATCGCAGAGCCACTTCGGGTTTATTGCATCTCCAGTTTGTCGCTGTTCCACTCTCCGGCGGCATCGGGATAGATGAACGGCCGCGGGTCGCCGGACTTCTTCATGTCCAGGTAACTTTCGTAGAGGTTGATGCCGTTGGCCGATTGCGTGGCCAGCGAAAAAGCGATTACCGACGGATGCCGTTTCGAGGCATGGTAGCTGTCCGCCGTACGTTCGACATATGCCCCCAGCCATTCCGGGGCGTTCGACGGATTGCCGCCGATCCGCCTCGATTCACCGCTGCTGCGGGTGTCGATCGGCGCCTGTACGATCACGTACATTCCCAGCGTGTCGCAGGTGCCATACAGCGTCGGGGACACCGGGCCCGGGAGGAGTTTAAGCGTGTTGTACCCTTGCCCGCGTAAAGCTGCGATTTCGTCTGCCGAGGCATGGGCGGGAACCTCGCGCGTGCGGAGCGTGACGGGTGTGCCGTTCACCGCCAGCTGTCCGTTTTGCACCTCTACGGTGCGGAACCCCAGCGGGACTTCGATATATTCCATGTAGCGGCCTTCGTGCTGGGTCTTGACCCGCAAGGTGAAGCGTGTGGTCTTTTCCGGGCTCCAGAGCAGGCTGTCCGGAATACGTGCCAGGAACCGCAGGGTGTCCTCGCCGCGCATGTTGAGTTTGATGTCCTTGTAGCCCGTTGCCGAGGTCTTACCGGCTGGGGACAGCAATTCGTAGTGAACGCGCGACGTGCGCGGGTTGAGGGCTTCGCTCTTGACGACGAGTCCGACTTCGGCCATGACGTTGTCTCCCTCTTCGGTGCTGCGCCATGTCTTGGTGAGTATGTCGCGTATGCGCAATGTGGGCTGGCTCATGACCCATGCCGCTCCGATGGCCGGTGACGCGTCGTTTTTCCAGCTTTCGAGCCGTTCGACCTTCGACGGGGAACTGAGAATGACCTCCAGCGTGTTACGCCCCTCTTTGGCATGGCGCGTGAGGTTGAATTCAGCCGGGGCGTTGCAGTCGCTGTTGTAGGCTACCGCCTCGCCGTTTACGCGGATCTCATAGTCGGCCGATGCCCATCCGAGCCGGAACAACACCTGCCGGTTGGCCCAGGCGAACGGTACGGTGAAGTCCGTCGTGAAACTGTTCCCCTTTTGCGTCCATTCGTTCAGGTGCTTGAAATATTTGTTGTCGCTGCCGTCGGCCTCCGCAGCCTCCCGGGCGCTTGGGTAGACGAGCAGTTCACCGCGCATCGGTTCGCGGCCGTAGGTCGGAATATACTCCTGTGCCGCCAGCGTGCAGCACGAAAAAAGTGCTATGATCGAAAGAATACTCCTCATAAGGTTGTTTTTTGTGACCATTTCCTTGCGCCCGGACAAACGAGTGCCCCGTGCGGCCCGGCGTATCGAAAATGTTCGTATATTTGTGCACGTAAAGATAGTAAATTTTCCGGAACTAAGATGTCTGCGCTCCCCAAACTCAATTTTCCTGCCATCCGGCTGCGTGCCCGCCGCCGCGAGGGACAGGTCGAGGTGTGGGATGACCTGCGGGGTATTTACCTCGTGCTGACCCCCGAAGAGTGGGTGCGGCGCCACCTGATCGCTTACCTCGTTTCGCACTGCGGGGTGCTGCCCAAGCGCGTCGTGCAGGAATATGCCGTGCCGGTCAACGGGCAGCCGCAGCGGGCCGACGTGGTGGTGGTCGGCGACCGTGCCGAGCCGCTGGTGCTGGCCGAATGCAAAGCGCCGGAAATCCGGATCGGCGAGCGAACCCTGGCGCAGGCTGTGCGCTACAATTCGGTGCTGGGGGCGCGGTTCGTGATCCTGACCAACGGCCTGCGGCACTACTGCTGCGAGTACCGCGACGGCAAATACGTCCAGTTGTCGGGATTCCCCGATTTCTCGGCCCTATAAATTCTTGAAATTCGATTCGATGTAGTGCTGGAAACTCTCCTTGTAGTTTTCGCCGATGGGGACGTATTCCGTATCGCTGAGGAATACGCGGCCGCGGACATAGCCTTTGATGCAACGCAGGTTGACGATATAGGAACGGTGCACGCGCATGAACATATCCGACGGGAGTGCCGCCTCCATGTTCTTGAGCCGGAAAAGCGTGGTGATCGTCGTGCCGTCGGCAAGGTGCATCCGCACGTACTCCCCTTCGCTTTCCAGGTGCACGATGTCGCTGATCTTGACCAGCGAAACCTTGTAATCCGCTTTCACGGAGATGTATTCCTTGTCTTTGGGCAGTGCTTCGGGAGTGGCTTCGGGTTCCCCCGCACGCTGGTTGTGGCGCAGTTCGTAGAGCGAATTGGCTTTCCCCGCCGAGCGGCTGAAGTCGGCAAAGCTGAAGGGTTTGAGCAGGTAATCCACGGCGTCGAGCTTGAACCCTTCGACAGCGTATTCCGAGTAGGCCGTCGTGAAAATCACCATCGGCCTGTCGACCAGCGAGCGGACGAACTCCACGCCGCTCAGGTCGGGCATGTTGATGTCGACGAATATCAGGTCTACATGCTGCGAAGCCAGTAACTGCTGGGCTTCGAGCGCGTTGTTGCACGTCGCGGTAAGTTCCAGGTACGGGATTTTCTCGATGTAGCTTTTCAGTTGGCGTAGGGCCAGCGGTTCATCGTCTATGGCGATACATTTAAGCATTGAGGGTAGGTATTACGAGTTTTACGGTATAGGTCTCTTTGGTCTCTTCGATATCGAGCGAATAATTTTTCGGGCCGTAGATCAGCGAGAGGCGTTTGCGGACGTTCTCCAGTCCGATTCCGGCGTTGTGCTTCTCCGCCTGCGGGCTGTGGAGGCTGTTGCCGATGGTGCTGACGACCTTGCCGTCGGCGTAGTCGATCCGCATGTGGATGAACGACGGTTTGCTGTAACTCACGCCGTGCTTGAAGGCGTTTTCCACGAAAACGATCAGCAACAGCGGCGGGATGGAAACCTGGGGCGGCAGGTCGTGCGGGTATTCCACGCGAATGTCCACGGCGTCGGTGTAGCGGATGCGCATCAGCCCGATGTAATTCTGTACGAACTGGATGTCCCTGTTCAGGGAGATGATCTCGTGTCCCGATTCATAGAGCACGTAGCGCATCATCTTCGAAAGCTCGATCACGGCGTTCTTGGCGTATTCGGTGTCGATGTCTATCAGGGCGTGGATGTTGTTGAGCGTGTTCATGAAGAAATGGGGGTTTATCTGGTATTTCAGATAGTCCATTTCGGCTTCCAGGTTCTGGCGTTTGAGTTCCTCCATCTGCTGTTCGTCGCGCATCGACTGGTAGATGAGCTTGATACCCGTGTTGGCCCCCGTCATGAAGAACCCCAGCACGACGTTCCAGTACATTTCCAGGTTCGAGAACGAAGCTTTCCGGTAGGCGTCGAACGCTTCGGGGTCGCCGTGGGGGAGGAAGCGGTCGGTGAGGTGTTCTTCGTATATGTTCACCAGCCAGAATACGGCGATGATGAGTGCAAGGTCGCAGAGCAGGTATGTTTTGTACTTGCGGCGCAGCATGAGCCGCGGGGCGAGGACGGAATTATGGATGATGAAGATAATGAAATAGGGGGCTATCTGCCGCCATGCGATGAGTACGTTTTCGAAACTGATGTGCAGTTCCGACATCATCTGCGAATTGAGCACCGGCACCAGGATGATGGCTGCCCACACCATTACGTAGAGCAGGTTTTCTCCGACGGTTTGTTTGCGGGTCATTTTCATGCCGTAAAGATAATAAAAAAAGTTACCCGGTGCTCCCGGGTAGCTTTCGTAAAAAAAGCAGGTAACCGAACTATTAGTGACGCCTCATTGTTGGAATGGATTCAGTGACTATGAAGAATTTGGGATAGAGAATCCAAGTGGTTACCTGCTGAGCCTTTATGTGTGTGTTTATTTGTTCAGTAGCGACGGACTGTATAAATAACGTTTGATACTCCGTTTTGGTGTCTTTTCGAACTCCGTCGGATAAATTATTATTTCCGACACCCGTTCGTATGCCGCCAGGAGCGAGTTCAGCTCCGTGAGGTTGTTCTGCATGATCTGCGGCAGGTCGTTCTTGTCCACGCCTTCCGCCTCGGCCTGTTCGTAGTCGGGGACGACCATCGCTTTGAGCTTGCCGTTGCCCGAGTCGAGTATCAGGGATTCGAGTACGAGGTACATGTTATTGAGCTTGTCCTCGATCTCCTCGGGATAGATGTTTTGCCCGCTTCCGGAGAGGATCATCGTCTTCGAGCGTCCGCGGATGTAGAGCGTCCCGTCCGGATCCATCGTGCCCATGTCGCCCGTGTGGAGCCAGCCGTCGGGTTCGAGTACCTTCTCCGTATCTTTTTCGTTCTTGTAGTAGCCTTTCATCACATGCTCGCCGCGCACGACGATTTCGCCGGCCACGTGTTCCGGGTCGGGGGAGTCGATCCGGACGTCGAGCAGACCTTTCAGGTAGCGGCCGCAGGAGCCCGCCTTGAATTCGTTGTCGGGTGTGAAACTGATGAGCGGCGCGCATTCGGTCATGCCGTAACCGATGGTGATCGGGAACTTGATCTTCATCAGGAACGATTCGGTCTCCTGATTCATCGGGGCGCCGCCGACGATGAATATGTCGACGTTGCCGCCGAAGGCATCCAGCAGTTTTTTCCGGATCACCGAGTAGATGGCCGTGTTGAGCAGCGGAATCTTGACGGCGATCGACATGGGGCCTTTTTCGAGCATCGGCATCACCTGCTTGCGGTAGACCTTTTCGAGGATCATCGGTACGCAGCAGATGATCGTCGGCTTGACCACGGACATGGCTTCCAGCAGGATCTTGGGCGACGGGATTTTACCCAGCAGGGTGATGTGCCCGCCGACGGCCAGCGGCGAAAGGAAATCGAACGCGCAGCCGTAGGCGTGGGCCAGCGGCAGGAACGACAGCGTGCGTCCGCCCTTGCGGAAATAGTGGGTGCCGGTCTGCGTGTTGACCATGCCGCGGGCGAAACTTACGTTGCCCGTGAGGTTGTTCACCGTGAGCATCACTCCCTTCGAATAGCCCGTGGTGCCCGACGTGTAGTTGAGCAGGATGACCTCGTCGTTGGGGATCTCGGGGTACTTGATGTCGTTTACGCTGAACCCGCGCGGATATTTCGAACGGTAGTTTTTCAGGATATCGCGCTGGAACTTGGTGAGCGCCTTGCCGTTGCGTTCGTAGATGGCGTGGAAATCGGTGAGCGAAAACACGGCCTCGATCTGGCGTATCTGGTCTTCTTCGATGATGTCCCAGAAGTTGTCGCCCAGAAAGAGCAGCTTGCTTTCCGAGTGGTTGATGATGTGGATGATGTCGGCCGGGGCGAAATCCTGCAATATCGGGACGATTACGGCGCCGTAGGAGATCGTGGCGATGTAGGTGATGCACCACCGGGGATTGTTGCGCCCGATCAGCGCTATCTTGTCGCCCTTCTTTACGCCGGCCTTTTTGAACAGGAGGTGCAGCTTGGCGATCTCCTTGGCCATCTCGTAATACGAGAATGTTTCGCCCTTGAAATAGTCGGTCAGTGCCGGCATTTCACGGTTCTCGCGGAAACTCGTCTCGTATATTTTTATCAGGTTTTCCTCTAACATGATTGCGTCCTAATGTCCGGTGCAAAGATAGACAAAAAAACGATTTTCCAGCAGGGTGCCCGCATTTTTTATCCTATTGTGCTTACTTTTTGCTCCAAAAAGTCCTGTGGGGAAGCTTCCGGAGCCTTATTTGTTTGCTCCCTTGTCTTTGGCTTCTTCCGGGTCGACTTTTACATGCCGGGGTTTCCAGATGTATATCTTCGATTCGGTGCCGGCCTTCAGCCGCTCGATGTTCTTGCGGTGGGTGTAAATCAGCAGGATGGCGATGATGAACGAAAAAACCACGAACGGCACCAGGTGGTTGACCTTCGGCGATATGAGCGTAAAGATCGGGAAGGAACAGCCTGCGACCATCGAGGCCAGCGACACGTAGTGGGTGACCATCAGCACCAGGAACCATACGCCGAAGCAGAGCAGTACGAGCGGGGCGTTAACGCCCATGATGGCTCCGACGAGCGTCGCTACGCCCTTGCCGCCCCGGAAATTGGCGAAGATCGGGAAGATGTGTCCCACCACGGCGGCGAACACGGCGATGAAACGCAGGATGTAGAACCAGTTTTCATTGGCCCCGTCGGCGAATACGCTGTCGTATTTCATCAGGTCGATGATCGTCACCGCCACAAACCCCTTCAGAAAATCGAGCCCGAATACGGGCAGTGCGGCCCGCCTGCCCAGCACGCGCAGCATGTTGGTCGTGCCGGCGTTCTTGCTGCCGTATTCGCGGATGTCGATGCCGTAATATTTCTTGCCGATCCACACGGCGCTCGGAATCGAGCCCAGCAGATAGGCGATGATAATCATGGTGGTAGCGGTGTAATATGTGAGGATCATAACGGTTTTCCAAGGGTTTGTGTAATGCAAATATAATTAAAAAATCCGGAAACGGAAGCCCTGCGTGAAAAATCCGCGCCGTTCTGCTGGCGGATTCGGGGGAATATCGTATCTTTGCATACTTTAAATGTATAACAGGGTATGAATACGAAAGCATTACTGGAACCTATGGGCTCGTGGGCGTGGTGGCGCTCGTGGTTCCTGATCTTTTTCGGGTGTTCGGTCATGGGTGCCGGCTTCGTGCTGTTTGTGAACCCTTACAATTTCGTGCCGGGAGGCGTGTACGGTATGGGTATCGTGCTGCACAACATTTTTCCGTCGATCCAGGTGGGTACGTTCGGCTATATGTTCGACGTGCCGCTGATGCTCGTTGCGATGCTGGTTTTCGGCGGGCAGTTCGGTACGCGCACGGTGCTGGCGGCGCTCTATACGCCGGGCTTTATGAACGTGCTCACGCGGCTGGTCTACCCGAATCCCGAGGCGGTCGAGTCGCTGGACCCTTCGCTGCTGCTGGGCGGGCGGCTGGACCTCTCGAACGACCTGCTGCTGACGTGCGTCATCGGCGCCGTGGTGATCGGCATCGGGCAGGGTATCGTCGTGCGGCAGCAGGCGACCACGGGGGGCACGGACATCGTGGGCATGCTGTTGCAGAAGTTCGCCGGGATCAAGTTCTCGACGGGCATCCTGCTGGCCGACGGGTTCGTCGTGCTGTCGGGACTGGCCGTGATCGGCTTCGGAATCGGCACGGACGAGGCGGCAGCGAACGGCTGGATGCTGACGCTCTATTCGCTCATCACGATCTACATCTCGTCGCGTGTGATCGCCTACCTGCTCGACGGCGCGTCGTACGACAAGCTGCTGTTCATCATCAGCGACCACCACGAGGAGCTGAAACGGTTCATCATCGACGACCTCGACCGCAGCGCCACCTACATCAAGTCGAAGGGCATGTACACCGATTCGCTGCGCGACATGATCTTTCTGGTGGTGAGCCGCAAGGAGGTGCGCCTCGTGCAGCACAAGATCAAGGAGATCGACCCGAAGGCATTCGTCGTGGTGACGGATGCCTACGAAACCTTCGGGGAGGGCTTCAAGCAGTTCCCCGAGAAAAACGAGATACAGGCGGAATAGGCTCCGCCAATTAAGAATTAAAAATTAAGAATTGAAAATTGGAATTTAACGTTAATACATTACGGCCTTTGGAGGGCGCCGGGCGCAAACTTTTCATCGAGACCTACGGCTGCCAGATGAACGTCGGCGACACGGAGATCGTCGTTTCGCTCATGCAGCGCGAAGGCTATGTCTATACGGACCGCATCGGCGAGGCCGATGTCATCCTGATCAACACCTGCTCGATCCGCGACAACGCCGAGCAGCGCATCTGGGGCCGTCTGGCCGAGATGAAACGCTACCGGCGCGCGA
>OGLH01000637.1_pt1 | contig 10575 bp, 8 predicted proteins | sample 1572791 | NCBI WGS metagenome assembly OGLH01 (sample SAMEA2581913, study PRJEB24529) | metagenome | biome: Human gut stool | place: China | collected 2011
AAGCTATGTCTTCTTTTATGCATTTTCCAATTTGCGCAACTTATTGTACATTATCTGAAGTAATTCATGCTTCTGCAGAAAATACCGCCCACATTTAGCGGAATTACAAGAGATCGTTAAGCAAATATATAGCGAGTAAACGGCAAGAGCCAAGGGAGTAGACCCTTGGCTCCTGCCGTTTAGGGAAATAATTAAGATGTTGTGCTGCCGGAAACAATTTTGACTTTCAAGAAAGACCCCAAGGCCAGTTTGGCGTTTTTCTTTTTCTCGCCGGTTAACCGAACAACCATGCTATTCGTATCTTCGTCATTCATCACAGATACGATGTCAAGAAAGTGCTTTGCTCTTGATGATCCGACATAGAACACTCTCCGTTTTTCATCATCAAGAAAGCAACTGTCATCTACATCCACAACGATAACGACATCTGATTCCAACCCTTTGAATTTACGAGAAGATGTAAACAGGATCCCGTTATCATTTCGGTTGGATACAAGCGGGTATCCTCCAACAGAGGAAATGCCAGACAAAATCGACGTATCTTCCGTCTTCACGGTAAGAACTACAATTTGCTTTTTCTGGATTCCTTGCTGTGTGTAGTTGCGAATTATAGAAACAATGGTCTGATGTGCATCCTCTGTATTCCGCGAGAGGTACATGGTCGGTTTCTGCCCCGGAATATCTAATCGCATTTTGATTTTCTCAATTCCAATGGGCTTGTACGATGTTACTGCGATGCTGCGAGTATTTCTACAGTTGCGGGAAAGGATCAACCTACACTCAACACGGTTAACCCATTCCAAAGTTTGCCGTTGCTGGACAAGCTGGTTCTTGTCATAGAAAACATAGAAACAACCGTCTGTGATTTCTGCTATGGCGTAGAGGAGCTCCAAATGGCATTCTGCAAAGTCTTGCCCCTCATCAATGATGATATGCTTATATGGCCAAGAATGCTGATCGTATTCATTGAGATAGCGAGAAATCCCTTCGTCTCCGCCAGCATCAGAGATTTGCATATGCCTGCAGGTAAGCAGAGGCAAATTTGCAAATGTAATATTGGGAATAGCGGTTCCATAAGAATTTTGGAGATATTGCAGCAAATGGTGGTTAAAGCACAAAAACAGGACCTGATCTGTTTCTGCGAGTCTCCGTGCCTTCTCAATTGCCAGCATGGTTTTTCCCGTTCCTGCGCCACCCTGAACAGCTGCCACACGCTGCTCCTCCAGATAATCGAGCAAATAGCTTTGCTCCATAGTCATTCGATTAAAATAATAATCTTGTTCAGCAGCTTTCCCGGAGAAGTTGGGGATGGCATCAAAACTGGGAGCCAGAATGCGAACAACCTCATCAGATTCTGCTTTTGAGGTATAGAATGATGTGCGCATCTGATAGAAGTCGAAAACTCGCGTTATTGCCGCAGCGGGATTATCCAGATCCTGCTGTATAAGTACATTTCCCACAGCATACTCGCACGGCATAGAGCCGATTTTGCTGCGCTCGTTCACACTTGGGAACCAAACAGCACATTCCACCCAATAATCCTTAACGGTATCTAATTTGGAGTATGCCAAAAGATCTGCAAATGTAAACTTGCTGCGTTCGGCCTGCACCATAGGCGGGCGTTTCATTTGCTTGCACTCACCCGTCAAGGTATTTGTTTGATACCAGCGACCGTCTTTGCAGGAAATACCACCGGATTTTACCTCGATAACAAGTAGTCCGCGGTCGGGGTGGAAAACAGCGAAATCGGACTCCCCCCAGACGATGTTTCCACTTGGCCTAGCCTTATTCCAATGAACTGAATGAAACACAACATATTTATCCGGTAGCGTAGACAACGCATTATAGATACGTTCCTCGCCGATGCTACCATGGAATTCTTCGTGTGTAACGTTGCTGGGAATCATCCTCGCCATATCTATTACTCCTCAAATCTGTGTTTCATCTCGTCCAAATCCAAAGCATCGCACTGATAGACAAGCCATCCGTTGCCTCGGAAGATTTCGCTCAGTTCATCGGGAACATTGCTGTCAACCAGAGCGACCTTTTGGTTTTGCCAAGCAAGGAGAACATCCACATATTGAATACCAGCATACAGCTTTGCGCTATAATAGTCGGCCAAAGGTATTTCAGCGAGATCCAGTTTTTCGGTCTCGAAATCGTCGAACAAAATCGCAGCTTCGCTCCAAGATGTGTAATCTTCTTTGAAATCATCTCCAATCTGAAGGATAACAGTCCTATCGTCGCAATCAATCGATGTGTCCACAACGGTTTTTTCATCGAACGAATCGGGCATGATTCCAAGGAAATAGTTTTCCAAATGATCCCAGATTTCTTCGCTTGTAAAATTGCTCTGGAATAGATAAGTTAGCATATCAACGGAGTCTTTGTGCCGTTTGTTTACCAACTCCAACAGTCGATTTCTATAGCCAGCAGGACGATCTCTGACCATAGTCATGTCTTTTACCGAGTTGACATAGATATAAAGCTGGCTGTTTGACCCGCCTAGCGACTTAAATCGAAGAACGCCCATGGCCTCCAGAACGCCCAAGCAGGTTATATATTCCTTGCACTGGGTATGATGGCTGTCGTTTACAAGGTATAATTTGCGCTGTGTCTCCGAATCGGTAGGCACAGACTCTGCCAGGATCTCTCGATAACAGCGTTTGATCCAATTAAAGAAATCCTGAATAGAGGACTTGATGGAATAAGATGTGTCTCCTGCGTTGGTTGCTCGAGTGAGATAGGGCCTGCCATTGATGCGCTTGGAGTACTCGCTTGCATATGTGTTGGCTGCTGCAAAAAAGACGTTAATCGTGCTTTGAGCCTTATAGCGATTGATACCCAAAGAACTGCACGCAGAGGCAAGCTGTTCCGAAATAACGGATTCTTTCAGATAGTTCCCGGAGGAAATCGACTCCTGGAATATACCGTGTAGCGCATTTATGACGGAATCAAACATGAGCTCACTATTATCTGCAAGTGTGATGTCAATAGACATTGCTGGTATCAGAGAGAATTGCTTGTTAAACGGTAATTCTGGACTTTGAGTGTACAGCAGGTACTTGAATTTAGGGAAGGACATTTCCTTACTGTACTCTCGATCCCAAATCCAATTTAAGTTAACTTTGAATATATTCTTTTCATGGAAAACTAGTTGTGCAACATCAGAATACTTCTGATTTAATTTAGCTTGCTGCGTAATCGGGATTGAGAAATAACCATGTGCAAAAATTGGAATCGGCCTCATGTAGAATGGTGCAAATCCCTTTCGCTCATAGTCTTTTTGGATCAACAGCATGGCCGTCTTTACTTTTGCAATCAAATCGCTATCGTCAGCTGATGTCGCTCCAAAAATGTAAGCAAAGCTTTCTGCATCAACAAGCATCTCATTGCGTTTTTTGGTGAGAGGCTTAGATTTTCCGGAATATCGAGAGGCTGTGTAGAGTTCCAGAATCTTTTTGATTACTTCGATTAACTGATAGTTTTTAATAGTTGAAAGTCCATGAAGTCTGTTGATGTGCTTAAAGTCATCACTTATGTGTTGGTAGACAGCATGTCCATCAATCTCTGCCTTTCGTGCGGCACGGCCAATTTCCTGCATATAGTCGCACACATTTCCGGTGGGTGCAAAATGCATGACGATGCTAATATCCGGGATGTCAATTCCCATGCCGAATGCTTTTGTTGCAGCCATGACAAGTCTACTGCCATCACGGAATTCATTGAGATTGAAGTCCTTTTCGTCAGCGCCTAACTGCCCATGGTAAATGGCAAGGTGTTTTCCAAGGCCTTTGGCGTAGCAATAAGACTTAAAGCTGTTAATCAGGACAACCGTTGGGAAATAGATCAGCACTTTCTGCCCACGGATCAGCGCCTTATGTATTTCCGAAATTAAAAAGTCGAATTTGTCACTCTCGTACTCGTTACGAGTCTTTTTTTCTGCCTGAGATACTTCGATGGAAATGTTGCTTCGTCTGATATGTCCCAAATGGGTAATGGGGTTCACCATATGGAGACTATTCAGCGTTTCGTGGTACATATCTTCGTTTCCACCGTAAATTGCCGTTGCAGTAAATGTGGCAATGATAAACGGAACCGGATCGGTCTCGCTTTGAGACTGACGCTTGCGGAGCTTTCGAATATGATCGCCTAAATACCAATAATCCGGACGAAACTGCTTTCCCCACGTTGTGACGATGTGAGATTCATCTACAACAAGCATACCGATTTTGCGTTTTCCAATGAGCTGTTCGACATCGCTACGGCTCAGCAAGGATTCAGGAGATAGGTATAGAATATCGCAGTCCCCGTTTGCGACTGAGGCGAGGATCTCATCTCGGACAATTGGAGAAATGTCAGAATTAATAGTTTTAGCTCCAGTATATCCCCGTTCCTCAAGATTTTGTACTTGGTCGTTCATCAATCCGATCAGAGGAGTAATAACCAGAGTCAACAGGCTATATTTTTCTGCTAAGTAAATAGCCGGGAGCTGGAACATCAGCGATTTTCCGGAGCCAGTTGGTGCAGTTACGAATATATCCCTGTATGTTTTACCAGCAACACAATTTTCCGCTTGTTCGATAAGGTCGCAGATAATATCTTCCTGCGAAATTGTGATGACTTCCTTTTGGTGATCTTCGACAGCGGCTAAGTCATACATCTTTATTGACCGGAAAGAAGGGTATCCCCAGTAACGCTCAAGCGAGTCATATATTTCTTGCGGACACTTTCGAATCTGTTTGTCTGCCTGGGGAACATAGGAAAACAGCCTGTTGGGATATTTCCCGCACAGCCCCCGCAACTTGTCCTGCAGTACAGTTTTTCCCACGGCGGCATTGTCTAAAGAAACTGCAAAGACAGCATCTGATACTTCCAAGCTGTATGCCAGGGAAAAATAGTCGCTTTCCTCGCAAATAGAAAGAATATTTTCGTTATCTACTTTACACTCAAGCAAATCGCACGGCTCATCTTCCGAGATAAATAAGCGTTCAATTTTTTCGTTAAGCAGATAGCTTTCATCCAAATTATAGCGGCAGGCGTACTGATTCCCGATCTTCAAGAAATTGCTGTAGATATCAATGTAGTCGCTTAAATGTTCCAGTGAAATCTCTTCCTGCAATTCTTCATCATAATGAGCACATAACGCAGAGATAATTTCTGGCTGAATGCAAACACGGACAGGGAACAGATTTATATAGTCCTTGTTCTCGAAAATGTAGATTTTGGAGAACATCGAAAGGATAATCTCACGAAGACAAATAAATTCTTCATAGCAAATAACCTTTGTAGGTTGCTGAAGAATTTCCATAAATCTGGAGCCTTTGTCTTCAATGGTCTTTCCCAATGATGTAGCACAACTTTCAAATTCTGTGAAAGCATATCCCTTGATTACAAAAAGGACACCAGGGGCGCTATGATCCCCGATATATTCTTGGATTTTATCCACAATCATTTTTGTACGCTCCTCCCATAGAATGTAGCTTTAAACTTTTCTCGAAACGAGGCATCCATTTGAAGCAAGGCCTTAATTTCCACATTATGTAATTCGGTTTTTGTGATTCCGTAAAGAGCTTCCATTTCTTCCGGGGTTAAACAATGCCCATAATCTATTCCGAACCTTAATGAGAAAATGGTGCTCTCCTTTGCGGTGAGGTGGTCCAAGACATCTTGTATTTTGGTGTCGAATTCTCTATCTGAGAAGTGGTCAAAAGGTTCTTTAGATTGTCGCTCGGGAGCGGGAACTTGCTGGGTTGGCATAGGCTGATTTTCTGACGAAGTTTTCTTCGTTTCAAGGCTGTAAAAGTCACGAATGTGCTTGGTTCTTGATGGGTGCCGTAGTTTCCTTAGTGCCTTATTTTCAATCTGTCTGATTCGTTCTCGTGTAACATTAAACATCTTTCCGACATCTTCCAAGGTTCGTTCGATTCCATCGTCGAACCCAAAACGCAGGCGAAGAATCTTTTCCTCACGTGGAGTAAGTGTGGATAACACATTTTCTAAACTTTCCCGTAGGAATGTCTGTTCTACCACGTCTTCAACTGAACTATCCGAAGGGATAAACTCCTCGAGTTCCGTCTCTTCATCTTCGCCTACTAAAACATTAAGGCTGGTAGTATTTAAATACAGATCTCCGAGGTTGAGGAGATGACGAATTTCTTTTGCAGATGTGGCATATCCCAAAGTGATTATTTCTTCGATCAATTCAGCTTCAGTAAAATTCGGGTGTGCCGCTCGTACACCCCAAAAGCGGCGTGCTCTTTCCATTACATGGACAGGCAAACGGATCAAATATGCATGGTCAATAATATTTCTCGTAATACTTTGTTTAATCCAGTGGCCTGCGTATGTTAAAAATGAAAAACCACGAGTAACATCAAAACGATCTGCTGCTGCAATAAGTCCTATATTTCCATATTGAACGATATCATCTATCGTAAGACTGTCTTGCTTAAATTGCTTTGAAAGGGCAAGGGCATCTCGATAGACAAATTTCTCGTTTTTAAGAACTAACGCCTCTAACGCAAGAGGATCTCCTTGCTGGTATAGCGCACATAGCTGTTCGTTTTTTAATCCGAGCAACTGTTTAGCGTCTCTACCAAGCGTGGATTTAGGTGCCGCATGCGACTTTTTTGTTTCTACGATGCTCTCTGACTCGATCTCAGTAAATATATCTATAATGCTTTTTTGATCAATGGGCGGACTGGCCTCGTCATCAACATAGTCAATGTCTGCATCAATCAAGATTTCAATAATCTGATACTGCTCTTTACGGGTGAGATCAGAAAACAGACGATTAAAATCACTTTCCCGCAGTTTCTTATCTTTGGTTAGATAGGGCCGGATAGCCTCTAAGATGTATTCTCTATTTAGCACCAATGCCGACCTCCCACACTTGGCAAAAGACTAACTTCTATTTTTTATTTTATAGCAAATACTGTTCCTTTTCAATAAGACATTGCCGGAGTACTTGACGTACACTTGTTGATATTTATTAATAATGAAATTTTGCGTAGAATAAATGCATATTTAGATTATAGAGCCTTTATAGTCTGATATTCCGTACAATACATCCTTGAGTATAGGAGTATTTCACAGTTGATGCGGTTCCTCCGCTTGATCTCATAGCGTAGACTGCAATGACACGACTGGAACGATCGACCATATAACGGTTGCGTTTCATGTAGCAACCGCCAAAATAATGGCCTGAGTGGATATTAACAACATCGCAGCAAGTAACAAGGCTTTGAAAGGTTGCATCAGGAGTATTCATGCGGCTGGGATATGGAATTGCTGCTTCCAGAACAAGAGGACATCCTTTTTTAAATTCAGCAACTAGTGCAGCAAAAATCAAGCTGGCACCAGAAGCAAAACCACAGATGAAATGCGTATATCCATCTGAAATAGCCTGTAATATCTCAGTACGGAGTTTGGTTGATACTACTGGCAACCGGTCGGCAGGAATATCGCGATGCCCTGTAAAACAGCAAGTATTTTCTTTCCCCATGTCTAGTTCAACCCTCAAAATAACAGAGTTATAATAACTCTATATCAGCTCTGTTTTCGTATTATACCAAAGTGTAAGTCTAAAATAAAGTCATAATGACTTTATCGGAGGCAAATGTACTATGAACCGAGATAATGAAAAGCACTTTGGGCTGAGGGTAGATGGAGACATCCTTGCGAAGTTTCGCTATGTGTGTGGCTATGTAGGGCGGTCTGCCAATAGCCAGATTATTCAACTTATGTTAAAGTTCATAGCTGACTACGAAAAAGAACACGGAAAGATTGATTTAGATGAGATTCAGAAATAAGTCCCTATTAATCTTTTCCTGCGGGCGCCAAAATCGCTCTTGCTCCGCTTCCGGATCAAGAACAATTTTGGCGCTTGTGGAAGTTGCTTTTTGAGGGCAATCTGTTGCCCCTATATAGTACACAGACCAAGTCGTAAAACTGTGATTTTTAAACCGTGAGAAACCTAGTCTTTTCAAGGCTTTGAGCGGCCTCGACACCCAACAGATTCCCCTTTGCGAAACAGAGCCCCAAACCGGCCTGAAATCGACAGTTATCGGTTGGGTGTTTTCGTAACATTTTGAAATGTATCCTAAGCATCCTGAATTGTTTGATGAGAATTTTAAGGAGAAATCCATGTCTGTATTTGAAGATATTGATCAGATTATAGACTATGCTCACTTTTGGAACTGGGCGCCAGATTGGAATGTAGTAAAAGAAATTTATCAAAAGGTTCCGGATTCATATTCTGTTCTGATGCCATTTGCCTACGCGTACTTAGAGGAAATGATTCGAACAACCACCTCTGATTATGGGCTCCCCCTATTTGATAGAGACAAAAAACCTGTTAAAGTAAAAGTTGGAATGGCTCTCATCAACCTTGCCAAACAAGAAAACCAAGATAATGCAGAGTATCTAGAATTGCTTGAGAAAGCAAAAAGGCATTTTCAATATACGCAGATTAGCAACGATGAAAATGGTAGGAATAGAGTTATGCATGGTCGTGTTCATCCGCGCTTTTGGAGCCAAGAAGTTTTCGAGGATCTGATCCGTGATATAGCTGAACTTTCTAAGTACTCGAAGTTTTGAAGGCTATCAAATAGCATCAAAGAAATGAATTATTAGAGAAGCATTTTGCTTCATGTATGCGCCGACATAAAAAAAGGGATACACCATGCGTCAAACGCACGGTGTATCCCTTTTTGTGAGTCAATTTGTCGATTTTAAGTAATTTCAGCAATATTTTTTCTGTAATCTTTAAGATGGTGGAGGTACACGCAGGTCGTTGGCGGCTTCCATCTTAAACTTGTTCATGGCCGCGCGGGCCTCGGGAACGTTGAGCTTGTTGGTATTCTTGCTGGACATAATGATTTTCTCCTTTTGTTTGAATGTTTGGTTGGGTTTGTTGCTTTTGGGTATCGCAAACATAGCTTTGCCGGATTTTTTGTCGGTATGCAAAGCGAAAGAAGGTAAGTTTTGTTAAAAAACGAGAAAAGGGTATTTCCCGGCGGCGCGAGTTATGCTATCATAAAAAACAACGGACCGACGTCGGAGGGGAAACGAGAGGAGAAGCGGATATGGAAAAGATCAAAAAGAATCTTGGCTTTGGCTTTATGCGCCTGCCGATGCAGGGAGAGGAGGTCGACCTCGCGCAGACGCAGCAGATGGTGGACGCCTTTCTGGCAGCCGGCTTCAACTATTTTGACACCGCCCACGGCTATCTGGACGGGAGGAGCGAAACGGCGCTGAAGGACTGCCTGACGAGCCGCTATCCGCGTGAGGACTATGTTCTGACCAACAAGCTGACGGCGAACTTTTTCAAAACGGAGGCGGACATCCGGCCCTTTTTTGAAAGCCAGCTCGCCGCCTGCGGCGTGGACGATTTCGACTTCTATCTGATGCACGCGCAGAGCATGAAAAATTTTGAGCATTTCAAGGCCTGCCGCGCCTATGAAACGGCGTTCGCGCTCAAGGCCGAGGGCAAGGTGCGCCACGTCGGCATCTCGTTCCACGACAGCGCGGAGATGCTCGACCGCATCCTGACCGAATACCCGCAGCTCGAGGCCGTGCAGCTGCAATTCAACTATGTGGACTACGACGATCCCGCCGTGCAGAGCCGCAGGTGCTACGAGGTCTGCCGGAAGCACGGCAAGCCGGTCATCGTGATGGAGCCGGTCAAGGGCGGCAATCTCGCCGATCTGCCGGAGGACGCCGCAGCGGTGCTGGACGCTCTGCACGGCGGCAGCAGCGCGAGCTACGCCATCCGCTTCGCGGCGGGCTTCCCGGGCATTAGGATGGTGCTCTCCGGCATGAGCGACCTGCGGCAGGTGGAGGACAATATTGCTTTCATGCGCGACTTTAAGCCGCTCGACGAGACGGAGCTTGCCGCGGTCAAAAGGGTGCAGGAGATCTTCCGCAGTAAGAGCCTCATCCCCTGCACGGCCTGCCGCTACTGCACGGCCGGCTGCCCGCAGCACATCTCGATCCCCGACCTCTTCGCGGTGATGAACGCCAAGCAGATCCACCGCGACTGGAACGCGGACTACTATTATAGCGAGGTCTACACCAAGAACGGCGGCAGGGCCTCCGACTGCATCCGCTGCGGCAGATGTGCGGCGGCATGTCCGCTGAGCCTTATGCCCACGCTTGTTGAACGCTATATAAAGGCGAAGGATATAGACAGGCTTGAAAAATCCGGCGCCATGGTCTGCATGGAGTGCGGCTCATGCGCTTATTCATGTCCTGCGGCGAAGCCGCTTGTCCAGTATATGCGCCTTGCAAAACAGATGCTGAGAGAGGAGAAGAGCAAAAATGCCTGAAATGCCTGAAAAGAAACTTACAGTCAGCGCCTCTCCCCATGTGCGCTCAGCTCAGACGGTCAGCGGAATAATGCTCAATGTTATTATCGCGCTGATCCCCGCCCTTGCGGCATCCGTCTGGCTCTTCGGCCCGCGCGTCCTGCTCGTCTGCCTTGTAACGATAGGCACATGCATGCTCTCCGAGTATCTGTCGCGCAAAATCATGAAGCGCAGCAACACGCTCGGTGATCTGAGCGCGGTCGTC
>OGLH01000646.1_pt1 | contig 10484 bp, 9 predicted proteins | sample 1572791 | NCBI WGS metagenome assembly OGLH01 (sample SAMEA2581913, study PRJEB24529) | metagenome | biome: Human gut stool | place: China | collected 2011
CTCCTTTATCAGTTTCCCTGATATCGATTACTTGGTATCTCTCAGCTCCCAGCCCAATGCACTGGCACCCAGCACAGCGGCATCAGAGTCCTTCAACTCGGAAGCCAGCAACTTAGTCTTGCCTTTGTAGATATTCAATACATTGTCATCAATGGCTTTCTGGATAGGCTTGAAGATATAGTCTCCCGCTTTTGCCAGACCACCGAACAGTACGATAGCTTCCGGGCTGGAGAAAGCAATGAAATCGGCCAAAGCCTCACCCAAGATAGTTCCGGTAAACTCAAAAATGTCTTGAGCAATCTTGTCGCCCTTCACAGCTGCATCATACACATCCTTGGAAGTAATGTTTTCTGCTGGAATGTCGCGCAACAAGCTTGGCTCGGTACTCTTGGTCAGGAACTCACGGGCAGAACGTGCCACACCCGTAGCCGAGCAGTAAGTTTCCAGACAACCGTGACGTCCGCATCCGCAGAGACGACCGTTTTCACGACGGATAATAGTATGTCCCAACTCTCCGGCAAAACCGTCATGGCCATATACCATCTGACCGTTAATAACGATACCGCTACCTACACCGGTGCCCAGCGTAATCATGATAAAGTCTTTCATACCACGTGCAGCACCGTAAGTCATTTCACCGATACCGGCAGCATTGGCGTCGTTTGTCAAAGCGGTAGGGATACCCAAGCGCTCTTCAAACATGGCAGCCAAAGGAATTACACCCTTCCAGGGAAGGTTCGGGGCAAACTCAATAGTACCGCTGTAATAGTTTCCGTTAGGAGCACCGATACCGATACCTTTTATCTTGTCTACTCCACCGTTGGCAATAATGAGCGGCAACAGATTCTTGCAAACTTCGTCTACGTAATCATTGACGTCCTCATAAGCTCCGGTTTTGATGGAACTGCTTGCAATAATAGTTCCGCGTGCGTCTACAATACCAAAGACGGTGTTTGTTCCGCCTATGTCAATGCCCACTACATAGGGCTTTTCCATGTTTGAATTCATGATATTACTTTTGTTTAAAGGGTTAGTTAATCACATTCATGGTTACAAAAATCACAAAGAAAAACGACACTGCAAAATCTTTTTTTAAAAAAGTTTGCAACTTTTGCAACTTTTCGTAGCATTGCTGCGTCTAATAGTGAAAATTAATAAGAGTAAAGCAATAAACAGGGAAAACAGTGATACAACTAAAAGACATTAACAAGACCTATTACAACGGAGCACCACTGCACGTGCTCAAAGGCATCGACCTCGATGTAGAAAAGGGCGAACTGGTCTCGATCATGGGCGCCTCGGGTTCAGGAAAATCCACCCTGCTGAACATCCTCGGGATTCTCGACGACTACGACAGCGGCAGTTACTACCTGGCCGGACGGCTGATCAAGAACCTCAGCGAAACGCAGGCCGCCGCCGCGCGCAACAACATGATCGGCTATATTTTCCAGTCCTTCAACCTGATCAATTACAAGAACGCCGTCGAAAACGTCGCCCTGCCGCTCTACTACCAGGGCATCTCGCGCCGCAAACGCAACGCCCAGGCACTCGAATACCTCGACATGCTGGGGCTCAGGGAGTGGGCCGACCACATGCCCAACGAAATGTCCGGCGGCCAGAAACAGCGCGTGGCCATCGCCCGGGCGCTTATCAACAAGCCCCAGATCATCCTAGCCGACGAACCCACGGGCGCACTGGACAGCGCCACCTCGCAGGAAGTGATGAACCTGCTGCGCAGCGTGAACGTTGATATGGGCATGACCATCATCTGCGTCACGCACGAACAGTCGATCGCCGACCAAACGGACAAGATCATCCGTCTTACGGACGGCGTCATCAGCAGTATCACCGAAACCGGACTCGGAAAGCGATGAGGGAACTGCTGCTGGAGATCTGGACATCGGTGCGCCGCAACAAGCTGCGCACGTTCCTCACGGGCTTCTCGGTCGCGTGGGGCATTTTCATGCTCGTCATCCTGCTGGGCTCGGGCAACGGGCTCAAGAACGGCGTAACCTCCAATTTCGGCAACTACGCCACCAACTCGATCGACCTCTACGGCGGCCGTACTTCGAAGCCCTACATGGGCTACCAGAAGGGGCGCCGCATCCGCCTGTGGAACAGCGACCTCGAAATCCTCGCCCGGGAATTCCCCGAGGTAGACGAAGTGGCTGCCAACTCGTGGTTCGACAACCATACGGCAACCTACGGGAACGAATACACCAAGGTCTGGCTGCGCGGCTCGCTGCCCAAGATCGAACAGATCGAGGGCGTGGAGATCGTAAAGGGGCGCTTCGTCAACGACGCCGACATCCGCGAATACCGCAAGTCGCTGGTCATCGACCAGGCCATGCAGTCCCTGCTATTCAAGGGCGCCGATCCGCTGGGGGCAAGGATCAAGCTCGACAGCACGGTATTCACCGTGGTCGGCGTCTACAAGGGCGACGCCCAGCGCAGCAGTTCGTCGTGTTACATCCCGCTGACCACCGGGCAGCTGCTCTACAACGCCAACAGCCCCGAAGTGAACAATGCCATCATCACCATCAAGGGCGTCCACACCACCGAGGCGATGAAGGAGTTCGAAAAGCGCGTCATCCGGCGCCTTTCCGCCGAACACCACTTCGCCCCCGACGACGAAAGCGCCATCTGGCTCGACAATACGATGGAAACCTACAAGAATTTCATGATGGTTTTCGCAGGCATCAACATCTTCGTCTGGATCATCGGCCTGGGGACGCTGCTGGCCGGCATCGTCGGCGTAAGCAACATCATGCTCGTGACGGTCACGGAGCGCACCTCCGAATTCGGCATACGCAAGGCGCTGGGCGCCAAGCCCGTGTCGATCATCAGGCTGATCCTTACCGAGTCGGTGATGATAACCGCCGTATTCGGTTACCTGGGTATGGTATTCGGCGTGGCGATGATGGAAGGGGTCAACTACATGCTCAACCAGACGCCGCAGACGGGCGGCGGCCATGCGCCGTCGATCTTCCTCAACCCGACGCTCGATCTGGGCGTTGCGGTCAGCGCGACGGTCGTGCTGGTCATCGCCGGCCTGATCGCAGGCTACGTCCCAGCCTACCGGGCCGCACAACTCAAGACAATCGACGCCCTGCGTTATAACAAGTAGAAGCCATGGGATTTTTCGATACAGACCGCTGGAACGAGATATGGCAGACGATCTCCCGCAACCGCAAGCGCAGCATCATGACGGCACTGGGCGTCTTCTGGGGCATCTTCATGCTTACCGTACTGCTGGGTGCCGGCATGGGGCTGGGACGTCTGTTCCGGGCACAGCTGGGCGACATGTCGACCAACACGCTGCTCATACAGCCTTCGCAGACCTCTCTCCCCTACAAGGGCATGCCCAAGAACCGCTGGTGGCGCATGAACAACGACGACGTGGAAAACGTCCGGGGGCTCAAGGAGGTGCAGTACGCCTCGGGCGTCTACTGGGGCGGGGAGATCCATTGCAGCTACAACGAACGCAAGGGCGACTATTCGCTGATGGGCTACATGCCCGACTACCAGCAGATCAACCCGCAGAAGATCATCTACGGCCGCTTCATCAACGACGTCGACATGGCGCAGAAGCGCAAGGTCTGCGTCATCGGCACCCAGATACAGAAAGACCTGTTTCCGGGAATGGAAGACCCGACCGGCAAGGTCATCAAAGTCAACAACAGCTATTTCACCATTATCGGCGTCATGCGGCGCCAGAGCACGGCCATGTCGTTCAGCAACGTCGAACGCACGGTCGTAGCCCCGATCTCGCTCGCGCAGCAGATGTACGGCGGGGGCAACTCGATCCACATGCTGGCCATCGCCGGCCGGGAGGACACCCCGAGCAAAGAGGTCGAAACCGCCTGCAAGTCGGTGATCTTCGCCAAGCACCTGATCTCGCCGGACGACGAGAAAGCCGCCTGGTGCATGGCCACGGCCGAAATGTTCGACAAGGTGATGAGCCTCTTCTGGGGCATCGGGTTCCTGACATGGATCGTGGGCCTGGGGACACTGCTGGCCGGCATCGTCGGCGTGAGCAACATCATGCTGGTGCTGGTCAAGGAGCGCACGCAGGAGATCGGCATCCGCCGCGCCCTGGGCGCACCGCCCACGGCCATCATCTCACAGATACTCTCCGAAAGTTTCATCCTCACCTTCATCGCCGGGGTGGTCGGCCTCACGGCCGCGGTGGGCGTACTGTCGGTGGCCGACTCGATCTATTATCAGGCGGTGACCGTGGCCCAGGAGGGGGCCGAAATCTCGTGGCAGATCTCGTTCGGGACAGGCATGCTGGCGCTTTTCATCCTCGTCGCGGGCAGCCTGCTGGCGGGCGTCATCCCCGCCTACCGGGCCCTGAGCATCAAGGCTGTGGATGCAATACGTGAAGAATAACTATCAAATTCAATAGATTACGGCTATGAAAAAATTTCTGAAAATCTTTCTGGGTGTGCTCTTTGCGGCGCTGTTGCTCGGAACGTTCGTGTTCCTGTGGCAGAAGACCCGTCCGGTAAAGGTAGTCTACACGATCGTACAACCCAAACTCGACACGCTCAAACAATTCGTGGTCGCCACCGGCAAGGTCGAACCCCGCGACGAGGTACTCATCAAACCCCAGATTTCGGGTATCGTTTCCGACGTCTACAAGGAGGCCGGCCAGATGGTGCGCAAGGGCGAGGTAATCGCCACGGTTAAAGTCGTCCCGGAGATGGGACAGCTTTCGAGCGCCGAATCGCGCGTTTCGGTAGCCGAAATATCGCTGGCGCAGACCCGCCGCGAATTCGGCCGCACGGAAACACTGCACGACAAGGGCGTCGTCTCGGACGAGGAGTTCGAACAGGGGCGCACCGACCTCCAGAAAGCCGAGGAGGAACTGCAGAACGCCAAGGAGAACCTGGAGATCGTCAAAAACGGCATCACCAGCCGCTACAAGGAGCTCAGCAACACTCAGATCCGATCGACGATCGATGGTATGATCCTCGACGTGCCGATCAAGGTCGGAAACTCGGTGATCCAGGCCAACACGTTCAACGACGGTACGACCATCGCCTCCGTAGCCGACATGTCGAACATGCTCTTCCGGGGCAACGTCGACGAAACGGACGTCGGCAAGTTGCACGAAGGCATGCCCGTGAAACTGACGATCGGCGCCCTGCAGAACGTCGAACTGGATGCCAACCTGGAGTACGTTTCGCCCAAAGCGACCGAGGATAACGGCGTCATCATGTTCGAAGTGAAGGCTGCCGTGAAGATTCCCGCCGACGTCTTCGTGCGCGCCGGGTACAGTGCCAACGCCAGCATCGTGATCGAAAGCCGCGAAGGCGTGCTCACGCTTCCCGAGAGCACCGTCGAATTCGAGGGTGAGAAAACGTATGTCTACCTGCTCACCAGCGCCGAGGACATCGCAGAGCAGACCTTCGATAAACGCGAGGTCAAGATAGGCCTTTCGGACGGCATCAACATCGAACTTACCGAAGGCGTGACCGCCGACGACAAAGTCCGCGGCGCGAAGGAAGACAAGAAGAAATAACCCCAAATGCACCGCAGCATGAAAACCAGCACCCTATTCGCCGCTCTCTGTACAGCTGCCGCCGCTCTCTGCGCAATGTCCGCGGAGGCCCAGACCGCACCAGCTGCACCTCAAGCCGCCGCAGCACCGGCACCCGGCACCCCCTGGTCGCTCGACGACTGCATCGGTTATGCCCTGGCCAACAACATCGACGTGCAGCAACGCGCCCTGCAGGTCGAACAGAACGAGGTGGAACTCTCGACGGCCAAATACAGCCGCCTGCCCGACCTGAACGCCTCGATCGGAGGCGACGCATCGTTCGGCCGCGTACTCTCGAGCGACAATACTTACAAGGACAACAACCAGACCTCGGGTTCGCTCAACATCTCGACCAGCCTCCCCGTATTCCAGGGCATGCGCATCAACCGCCAGGTCAAAGGCGGCAAACTCGACCTGGCCGCAGCCATGCAGGATCTGGAACGTGCCCGCGAAGACGTGTCGATCAACGTCATGACACTCTACCTGGAGGTACTTTACAACAAGGAACTCACCGACGTTGCCGAACGCCAGCTCGCCCTGAGCACCCTGCAGGCCACGCAGAGTCGCGAACTGGTCGCCGCCGGCAAACAGCCGGAATCGGCCCGGTACGAAAGCGAGGCGCTCATGGCCAAAGACCAGCTGAGCCTGACCCAGGCCCGCAACGACCTGCAACTGGCACTGCTCAACCTGAGCCAGGCCCTCAACCGCGAGAGCGCCGCAGGGTTCGACGTCGTGGTTCCGGAGCTCGACAGCGTGACGCTCGCCTCGCTGCACCGGCTGGGCACGGCAGACGGGGTCTACAACTATGCAGTGGAAAACCGTCCGCATATCAAGGCGGAGCGGCTGCGGCTCGAAAGTTCGGAGAATTCAGTCCTCATTGCCAAATCGGCACTCTATCCCTCCATCTCGCTTTCAGGCGGCTACGGCACGGGGGTGTACAGCGCCGACAGCGATAAGTTCTGGGCCCAGATGCGCCATAACAGCCGCGAATACGTCGGACTGTCGATGAACATCCCGATCTTCAACCGCCGCGCCACGCGCAACAATATCCGCTCGGCACAGCTTTCGGCCCGCAGCCAGCGGCTCGCGCTGACCGAAGCCGAGCTGGCGCTGCGCAAGGAGATCGAACAGGCGTGGTACAACGCCGACGCGGCGTACAGCAAATACCGTTCGGCCGGCGTAGCCCTCGCCTCGGCCGAGGTAGCGTTCGCCTACGAACAGCAGAAGGCAGAATCGGGCCGTTCGACCATTTTCGATTTCAACGATGCCAAGACCCGCATGGAAAAAGCCGAGTCGGAACTCGTGCAGGCGAAATACGAATTCGTATTCCGTTCGAAAATACTGGATTTTTACCGCGGGAAACCGCTGAAACTGTAATCCGGGCAGGTAAACAGATCGTACATAATAAACAAATCAGGGCGGCCGATATCGACCGCCCTGATGCTGTCCGGAACAACCAATCCCTAAAGTTTTCCGGCAGCGGCCGGGTAAGGTTTTCAGACTCCCACCCGGCACAGAAGCCCTTTTGCGTCACTAATTACCCCCTCCATCCCCTGTGTGAAGTAGGGTAGTGCAAAGATATGTAAATTATCCTGAACTGCATAGTGCGGGGTCTGTTTTGTCATAACATGGAGCTAAAATGATTTACCTTGCCGACCGAAAATGTTGCACACAGACACAATGAGCCCACAAAAGGTTCGGCAAAAAGGCGGGTATCTGGAAAATTTGCCCTACTTTTGCAGCAAATTCACAAACGGAAAGGATGGAATGGCTTAAAAGTTTATTCGTCGAACACTCGGCCCTGCAGGCCGTCGTGGTTATTTCGCTCATTTCGACGATCGGGATCGCCCTCGGCCGGATACGCATCTTCGGCATCTCGCTGGGCGTGGCATTCATCTTTTTCGCAGGTATCCTGGCCGGGCATTTCGGACTGTCGATCGACCCGGCGATGCTGAACTATGCCGAGAGCTTCGGGCTCATCATCTTCGTATACGCCCTCGGCCTGCAGGTCGGCCCCGGCTTCTTCAACTCGCTGCGCGCCGACGGACTGCGCCTGATGTCGCCCGCCCTTGCGGTAGTATTGCTCGGCACGGGGCTGGCCGTGGCAATGAGCTATACGCTGCACGTCTCGATGCCCGACATGTCGGGCATCCTGTGCGGCGCCACGACCAACACCCCGGCGCTCGGAGCGGCGCAGCAGGCGCTGCAACAGATGGGCGTCGACTCCAGCGGCGCCGCCCTGAGCTGCGCCGTGACCTATCCGCTGGGCGTGGTGGGCGTCATCCTGGCCATCGTCTTCATCCGCAAGCTCTTCGTCCGCCCCGCCGACATGCCGGAGCCGGACGCCGAACACCGGAAAAACGTCTTCATTGCCAGCTACCACCTGACCAACCCGGCCGTATTCGGCAAGAGCGTACACGAAATAGCCGCTCAGAGCCACCACCATTTCGTCATTTCGCGCGTATGGCGCGAAGGAAAGGTTTCGATCCCCACCTCGGATAAGACGCTGCAGAAGGACGACGTCATCCTCGTGATCACCACCCCGGGCGAGGCCGATGCGCTGCGCCTGATCTTCGGAGAGCAGGAGCAGAAGGACTGGAACACGGAGAACATCGACTGGAACGCCGTCGACAGCCAGCTCATCTCGCAGCGCATCCTCGTGACACGCCCCGAAATCAACGGCAAGAAACTCTCGCAGTTGCGCCTGCGGAACACCTACGGCATCAACATCAGCCGCGTGTACCGCTCGGGCGTGCAGCTGCTGGCCACCCCTGACCTGCGTTTGCAGCTGGGCGACCGTCTGACCGTGGTGGGCGAAGCGGAGGCGATCCGCAACGTCGAGAAAATCCTCGGCAACGCCGTCAAGAGCCTCAACGAACCCAACCTCGCGGCGGTGTTCATCGGCCTGATCCTCGGCCTCACGCTGGGAAGCATTCCCGTGGCAATCCCCGGGATTTCGATTCCCGTGAAACTGGGCCTCGCGGGCGGCCCGATCATCGTCGGCATCCTGATCGGCACGTTCGGCCCCCGGCTCCACATGATCACCTACACCACCCAGAGCGCCAACCTGATGCTGCGCGCGCTAGGCCTTTCGATGTACCTCGCATGCCTCGGGCTGGATGCCGGAACCCACTTCTTCGAGACCGTCATGCGCCCCGAGGGGGCCTTGTGGCTCGGCATCGGATTCGCCCTGACGTTCGTGCCGGTGGTGCTGGTGGGGCTGTTCGCCCTGCGGGTGCTGAAGGTCGACTTCGGATCGGTCTCGGGACTGCTATGCGGCAGCATGGCCAACCCGATGGCGCTCAACTACGTGAACGACACGATCGAAGGCGACAACCCCTCCGTATCCTACGCCACGGTCTATCCCGTGTGCATGTTCCTGCGCGTGATCATCATTCAGGTGATGCTGATGCTGGTGCTTTAGCCTCCTCCGGGGCGGGCTGTTCCGCCTGCGGCCTTTGCGGGGCGGCCGGCCGGGATGCATGCAGGGGCGGCGCATTTTGCGGGGCGGCCTGTGAGGAGGCCTGCGGTGACGCCTGTGAGGAGGCCGGCGGTGACGCCTGCGGGGGTGTCTGCGGAGGTGTCTGCGCGTTTGGAGAAAACGCATTGCGCAGCGAGGCGACGTCCTCCCCCGACGGATTCTGAAAGACCCGCAACCCGAATTCGGGAATCACGGCCAGCACATGATCGAAGACATCCGACTGAATCCCCTCGTAATCCACCCACACGACCGTATCGGTAAAGAAATAGAGCTGCATCGGAAGCCCCGTTTCGGTGGGCTGCAACTGCCGTACCATCAGCGTCATATCTTTGTTCACCGGGACCTCGTTCCGGAGGTAGCGGACCAGATAGGCCCGGAAAACCCCGAGGTTGGTCTGATGCAGGCCGTTGATCCGCCGTTCCCCGGAGCCGATGCCGTGCGCGGCGTTGTACTCCTCGACGCGGCGTTCGGTCTGATCGACGTAGTCGCGGATCAGGTCGATCGTACGGTAATGGTCCAGCATCTCGGGGGTGCAGAAACGCACGCTCGTCATGTCGATCGCCACGGAGCGCATCACGCGCCGCCCGCCCGAAAGCTGCATGGCGTGCCAGTTGGTGAACGAATCGGTCGTCAGCAGGTAGGGCGGCAGCATGACGAGCGTGTTGTCCCAATTGCGGATCTTGACCGTCGTGAGCGACACCTCCTCGACGTTGCCGTCGGCCCCGTACTTGGGGATCGAAATCCAGTCTCCGACCTTGAGCATGTCGTTGGCCGCGAGCTGAATGCCCGAAACGAAGCCGAGGATGCTGTCACGGAAAATCAGCATCAGCACGGCCGCCGAGGCGCCCAGTCCCGTCAGCAGGATGGCGGGCGACTTGTCGAGCAGGATCGAAACAATCAGAATCGTACAGATCAGCAGCGCAATGCCCTGCGCCGTCTGCCGCAGGCCCTTGATGGGTTTGTTCTGCCAGGCGGGACGCGCCGCAGCGATGTGGAAGGCAGCATAGAGCAGGGCGTTGACGAAGCGGAAAACCGAAAAGACGATATAGGCCTCCATGAACCGCAGGACGATGACGCGCCCGGTGGATTTCTCCTCGAAGACCACCGGGAGCACGACGGCCAGCAGAATGGCGCTCAAAATATGACACATGCGCCGGAGAACCGGAACGCTGAAAAGCGTGTCGTCCCATTTGGCCCGGGTGCGCTCCACGAGTTTCCGCACCCCGTGTACGATGCCCAGTTGCAGCAGCAGGTCGAAAACCACGGCGGCCAGCACCACGAGCACGAAAGCCGCCCAGCGGTCGAGCGCATCGCCGGTGGCCGAAGTCAGGCCCAGCCATTCGAGCAGGGCGTGCGTCCAACGTTTCAGAAGTGTCTGCATACCCGTACCCGCATCAACTTTCGGGCCTCAACCGCAGCGGCGGCCGAAAAACCGGAAACGACGCCGGCGCGGACAAC
>OGLH01000650.1_pt1 | contig 10446 bp, 11 predicted proteins | sample 1572791 | NCBI WGS metagenome assembly OGLH01 (sample SAMEA2581913, study PRJEB24529) | metagenome | biome: Human gut stool | place: China | collected 2011
TCATTCGAATAGTCCGAAACAAATTTTGCTGAATCCAGATAATTAAACGCTTCCAGTTTCATCTGCGAATCACGTCTTCCAAACAATGGATTCCAGACAATAATAAAACACCCCTCACCTTACGACCGTAAAATGAGGGGAGTCTAAATTATTGACTACAAAATTTATTTCTTCATGATCTCTCCGAAATACTTGTAGAATAATGGAATTGTCGTTATTCCGTTAAAGAATTGCTCCAACGGGTAATTCTCGTTCGGAGAGTGGATCGCATCGGAACCCAAACCAAAGCCCATCAGTACGGACTTGATTCCTAGCACTTCCTCGAAAGTGGCAATAATTGGAATACTACCACCGGAACGAACCGGAACGGCCGCCCGGCGACTACATCCCGGAGGGAATCCCGCACGAGGGGTTCCCTCCGTCGGTTTCTCCGGTCCGTGCATTGCCGTCTGCCGGTTATTTCCCATCGTTCCTTGCGAAAGAACGCCGGTCCCGAGAGAGAGCCGCTGCGGCCTTCGCTTAATTTTTTAATTCTTAATTTTCAATTCTTAATTAAATGTGTCGTATCTTTGTCCCCAAAACAAAGACACGACACATTTTTATGGCAGACAACACCATCCTGAACCGCCTCGACGGTTTGAAACTCAAATACGAGGAGACGGGGCAGAAACTCACCGACCCCGAAGTGATCGCCGACGTCAAGCAGTTCATCCAACTGACCAAGGAATACAAGGAGCTGGAGCCGATCATCGAGACTTCGGAACGCTACCGCACGGCCATCGCCAACCTCGCCGAAGCCAAGGACACGCTGGCCACGGACAAGGACGAGGAGATGCGCGAAATGGCCCGCGAGATGATCGCCGAGCTGGAGCCGCAGCTCGCACAGATGGAGGAGGAGATCAAGCTGCTGCTGATCCCCAAGGACCCGCAGGACTCGAAGAACGCCATCATGGAGATCCGCGGCGGCACGGGCGGCGACGAGGCGGCCATCTTCGCCGGCGACCTGCTGCGCATGTATACCAAATACATCGAGTCGAAGGGCTGGCGCTACGAAATGACATCGTTCTCGGACGGTGCCGCGGGAGGCTACAAGGAGGTCGTCCTCAAAGTCACGGGGCAGAACGTCTACGGCACGCTCAAATACGAATCGGGCGTACACCGCGTACAGCGCGTGCCACAGACCGAGACGCAGGGCCGCGTCCACACGTCGGCCGCCTCGGTGGCCGTACTGCCCGAAGCCGAGGAATTCGACGTCGAGATCTCGATGAACGACATCCGCAAGGACATCTTCTGCGCCTCGGGGCCGGGCGGACAGTCGGTCAACACGACCTATTCGGCCATCCGCCTGACGCACATCCCCACGGGCATCGTCGTACAGTGCCAGGATCAGAAATCACAGCTCAAGAACTTCGACAAGGCCTTCGAAGAGTTGCGTACGCGCGTGTTCAACCTCGAATACTCGAAATACCTCGACGAGATCGCCTCGAAGCGCAAGACGATGGTCTCGACGGGCGACCGCTCGGCCAAGATCCGCACCTACAACTACCCGCAGGGACGTATCACCGACCACCGCATCAACTATACGATCTACAACCTCTCGGCCTTCATGGACGGTGACATTCAGGACGTGATCGACCACCTGATCGTAGCGGAGAACGCCGAGCGCCTGAAGGAAAGCGAGTTGTAAAAACCGTCCCCATGGGAGCCCCCATCCCCGCATGCGTACTGCCCCCGTCCGGGCCGGCTGCACCGGGGCAACCCCTGCCTTCCATGGCCAACGGGCTTGGACGGGGAACCCGCCGCAAACCGCTATCGACCGAAAACCATTGCAAACCGACAAACTGACAGGCCGGGCATTCGACGACGAGGTATATGCCGTCGTGGCGCAAATCCCCGCCGGGAAGATCGTTTCCTACAAGCAGATCGCCCGGCTGATCGGCATGCCCGACCACGCCCGCCGCGTAGGCCGTGCCATGGCCTCCGCCCCGGCAGAACTCCCCTGCCATCGCGTGGTCAACAGCGCCGGGCGCACCGCCCCCGGCTGGCCGCAGCAACGGGAATTGCTCGAAAAGGAAGGCGTTCGCTTCAAGGCCAACGGCTGCGCCGACGTCGTCCGCTTCATGTGGGAGGAAATCCTGTAACCCGCATCGCACCTGCCCCACGACCGGAACCCGCATCGGGAGCTGCGACGGGAAGAGCACCGGGAACCCCGCCGGGAAGGGCATTCGCCCCACCCCGCCGGACACGATCGCCCGGCAGGCCGCGGCAACATATCGCCGGAAAAAATTTGGCATTCCGCACCAAAACCGTTATCTTCGCATCATCCCGCATACGCTCCGGACATACTGCGGCGGGCAATATTCCCCGCCGGGGATGCGTTTACCGGGAAAAAGCACCGCATGAAAAGATACATCCTGCTCCTATCCGCACTCTTTGCCGCGACACTCTCCGCCGTGGCGCAGCGTCCCCTGTATATCGTCAACGGCGTCGAAACCGAAGAGATCGAATCGATCCCGCCCGACGACATCGAAAATATCGAATCCCTGCCGGCCGACGAGGAAACCATCGCCCGCTACGGGGAAAAAGCCGCCAACGGGGTAATACTCATCTCGCTCCGCTACGACAAACCCGCTATCTTCGAGGCCGGCACGACCTTCGACGAGTACATCGCCGGGCAGGTCAAATGGGACGACGACGAACCGGCAGCCCGCATCATACTGCGCTACACCGTAACTCCCGAAGGCAAGGCCGTCCTGGCGCAGGAGCTCGAATCGACGGACAACCGCCTCAAGCGGCGCGTGCTGAAGGCACTCTCCGAAGCCCCGCACTGGCACCCGGCGCAGAAAAACGGCGTCGCCGTCGCAAGCGAAGGGGTGCTGCACATCCAGCTCCCCAAGGGCAAGCGGATGCCCCGTCCCGTAGAACTGGTTTGGCGCTGACCCATGCTGCCGCACGCCCATATCACCCTGTCGGAATTACAACGGCTCGTGAAGGAGACCCTCCACGAGCGTTTTGCCTTGCCCGTCTGGGTGAGCGCCGAGATCTCCGAGGTCAAAGTCAACTATTCGGGGCACTGCTACCTGGAACTCGTCGAGAAAGGGGGCGATAACGGCGTGCCGCTGGCACAGTCGCGCGCCGTGATCTGGCGCACGGCCTACTCCCGCATCGCGGGCTATTTCGAGGCCGAAACCGGGCAGCGGCTCGCCGCAGGGATCAAGATCCTGGCCAAAGTCGCCGTCAACTATCACGAACTCTACGGATTCTCGCTCCAGATCACCGACATCGACCCTGCCTACACGCTGGGCGACATGCAGCGGCAGCGGCAGCAGACCATCGACTGCCTGCGCAAGGAGGGCGTGTGGGACATGAACCGCGAGGTCGGGATGCCCGCCGTCGTACAGCGCATAGCCATCGTTTCGAGCGCCAATGCCGCCGGCTACCAGGATTTCTGCAAGGAGATCGGCAAAAGCCCCTACCGGTTCCGCCTCACGCTCTTCGATGCGTTCATGCAGGGTGCGGCGGCCGAGGAGTCGATCGTTGCGGCGCTGTGCGCCGTGGCCGACCGCATGGAGGAGTTCGACGCCGTGGTCATCATCCGCGGCGGCGGTTCGGCCAGCGACCTCAACTGCTTCAATGCCTACCGGCTCTGCACCCACGTGGCGCAGTTCCCGCTGCCGGTGCTGACGGGTATCGGCCATGACAAGGACACGAGCGTGGCGGACATGGTGGCGCATACGGCGCTAAAAACCCCGACGGCGGTGGCCGGATGGCTCGTGGAGCGGATGGACACGATCGACGCATGGCTCGACAACGCCGCCCTGCAACTGCGCGACAACGTACTGGTCACCTCGCGGGCACAGGAACTGCGGCTTCAGGAGCTGTCCAGCCACCTGCTCTTCCATGCCAAGGGGCTGCTCAGACAACGGGGGATGGCCCTGGAGCAGATGCGCGAAACCCTCGCGGCCAGTGCCGGGAATTTCCTCGCACGCCAGGCGTCCCGGCTCGGCAATGCGGCCGAACTGGTCGCCGGACGCTCCCCGGAGCGTATCCTGCGGCTGGGCTTCGCCATCGTCCGCACGGACGGCAAAGCCGTTTTCTCCGCCGCACAAGTCGGAAAAGGCGACACGCTCGACATCGAGGTCGCCGACGGCCGCATCGAGGGCACCGTTCAATACACCGAAACGAAATGACCCGCGCCATGAAAGAGAACACCCCTTTCCGGATCGCGTTCTGCGTGCTGTGCCACAAGTACACGCCCGTGCTGGCGGAACTCGTGCACCAGCTCGATGCACCCGGCAACGGGCTGTTCATCCATGTGGACGGCAAGGCGGACATCGGGGCCTTCGCCGCACTTGGCAAGACCGGGCGCGTTTGTTTCGTCGAACCGCGTACGAAAGTCTACTGGGGCGGATTCGGCATGGTAGAAAGTACGCTCCGGCTTTTCTCGGCGACACGCGACGGGGGTTTCCGTTACGTCGTCCTGATTTCGGGCGACACCCTGCCGTTATACCCTGCCGAAACGATACGTACGGTACTCCGGGAAGCCTATGACCGGGGACGGCAATTCATTTCGGCCAATCCGTCCATCACCCCCGAAGAGGCCGACCGGATACGCCGGAGGAGGTTCTGCCCCGACAAATCGACCTTCGCCCGCCGCTTGCTGCGGATCGCCATGAAATGCACCATGCGTGCGGACAATCCTTTTTTCGACCGGCTCCCGCCGCTGGAGAAAGGCAGCCAGTGGATTGCAATTACGGATCGTATGCGCGATTTCATCTTCGATTACCTCGCTGCACACCCCGACTTTATCCCTGCATTTCGGTACAGCCATGCAGCCGATGAACTATTTTTCCATACGCTGCTCGGCGACTCCCCGTTTGCCGGGCACAACGCGAATTATTCGCTTGTCCATGCCGACTGGTCGCACCCCGGGGCACACCCGAAAACATTGTCCACAAGCGACTTGTCCCAACTGTCCGTGCTCAAGTCGAGGGGGGGGGGGAAATTCCCCGCTTTTCGCCCGCAAGTTCGACGACGGGCTGGACATCGCCCGCTACCGCGAAATCCTGTTCGGGCAGGGAACTAAGGCTGCACGGTAAGGGCACGATGAGAAACAGTTGTTAAACCACGAGAGATATGGCAAAGAAAAAAGAACCGGCCTACGCCGAGGCGATCGCCGAGATCGAGAAAATCCTCGCCCGCTTCCGCAGCGAAGAGATGGATGTGGACAGCCTCGCCGCCGAGGTGAAACGCGCCACGGAGCTGATCGCAAGCTGCAAAGCGCGCCTGCACAAGGCCGAAGAGGAAGTATCGAAGATTCTGGAATGACGATGAAAAAACTGATCAAATGGACGCTTAACCACGTGCCACGGCCGCTCCTGCAACGCATCGCGGGCTGGGCCGTGCCGATGGCGGGCCTGTTTTACAGGGGACGCGGCGCCGAGTGCCCCGTATGCGGAGCCAAATACCGGAAATTCCTGCCCTACGGCTACGTGCATACACGCGCCAATGCACTCTGCCCCAAATGCCTGTCACTGGAACGCCACCGGCTGCTGTGGCTCTACCTCACGCGCGAGACTGACCTGCTCAAATGCTATCCCCGCACGCTCCACATCGCGCCCGAGGTCTGCATCATGCGCCACCTGAAACCCCATTTTGCGGGGCATCCGGGGCAATACGTCACGGCCGACCTCGAAAGCCCGCTGGCCGACCTGCATTTCGACGTACAGCAAATCCCGCTGGCCGACGATTCGGTCGACGTCATCCTCTGCAACCACCTGCTCGAACACGTCGCCGACGACCGCAAGGCGCTGTGCGAACTCTACCGCATCCTCAAACCCGGCGGCTGGGGCATCCTGCTCTCGCCCGTGGAGGCGGATTACGAACAGACCTTCGAGGATGACACGATCACCGACCCCGATGAGCGCACGCGCATCTTCGGGCAATACGACCACCGCCGCATCTACGGCGCGGACTACACAGACCGGCTGCGCGCCGCGGGCTTCGAGGCCGCGGATATCGACTACGCCGCGAGCTTCACCGACGCAGAGCGGAAACTGTACGCCCTGCCCGCGGATCACATCTACGCCGTCTATAAGCACTGACCCGGCAACCGGACACGGTGCCCGCAGCCTCGCCCGGCAGCCTGGGGTGTACGAGATGTCCGGAATATTTTCCGGGGTTCCCTGCTTAGGCCGAAACGCACGGCAATGCGGATCCCGTCAGTAGAGGAAAAACACGATCCCGATGAAATGCGCCACGACCGCAAGGTTGATCAGCAGATGCCATACCATGTGGTGGTAGCGAAACCCCTGCCGGGCATAGAACCAGGCGCCGAGCGTGTAGAGTACACCGCCCGCGGCGATCAGCACCAGCAACGCCGTTGAGGCCTGCCGCACGAAAAGCGGCAGGAAGAAGACGATCGTCCATCCCATCACCAGGTAAATCGTCAGGCTGATGGCCGGGATCGAGTTGCGCGACAGCGACTTGTAAAAGATGCCGAACAGCACCATCGCCCACTGCAGGATGGTGATGAATATCCCCTGCCAGCCGCCGATGACCGATAAGGCGATCGGGGTGTAACTGCCGGCGATCGCCACATAGATGAAGATATGGTCGAGGATATGGAAAACGGCCTTGTGCTTCGAGGCCGGGTTCATCGAATGGTAGAGCGTCGAGGCAAGGAACATCAGGAAGATCGAGATCACGAAAATGCTCACCGAAACAGATGCCGTAACCGGGTTGGGGTCATGCACGTAGGCCCACACGGCGGCAAACGGGAGCGCCACGAGGGCCACGAGCGACATCACCCCGTGCGTAACCGTATTGGCGATCTCCTCGCCCACGGTCGGAACATAAACATCCTTTTTATTTGCCATAACGCCGTGTATTGGTCTGACGTGCCAAATTTATGAAATTTTTTCATATCTTTGCGAGCAAGGTTAAGCGGTTAGGCAAAAATGGACTTTTCACGGTATGAAAATCTCCGCACGCTCGTGCGCGCGAACTTCTCGGAGCAGACCCGGGCCCTCGTCGACGAGGCGCTCGTCTACGCCGACGGGAAGCTCACGGGCCTGTGCCGCTATGACGGCACGCCGCTGCTCGACCATGCCGTAGCCGTGGCTATGGTCGTGATCTCGGAAGTGGGCCTCGGCCGCAACTCCACGGTCTCGGCCATCCTGCACGACGTGGTGCGCCTGGCCCACAAGCGGCTCCCCGCCGAAGAGTTCCTCGCCCTGACCGCCGACATCCGCGACCGCTTCGGCGAACAGGTCGTGGGCATCACGATGGGCCTCGCGAACATCTCGGAACTGCGGCTCAAGGTCGCCAAGGAACAGGCCGACAATTTCCGCGACCTGCTGGTTTCCTATTCGGAAGACCCGCGCGTGATTCTCATCAAGCTGGCCGACCGGCTCGAAGTGATGCGCTCGCTCGAAATGTTCCCGCGTGAAAAATGGCGCAAGAAGAGCTGGGAGTCGATGAACCTCTACGCCCAGATCGCTCATAAACTGGGCCTTTACAGCCTCAAGAGCGAACTGGAGGACATCGCACTGAAATACCTCGAACCCAAGGACTACGAACATATCGTCACCAAGCTCGAAGAGAGCGCCGAGGAGCGCAAGGCCTTCATCGGGCGGTTCCTCGTGCCGATCGAGCAGCGGCTGAACCGCCTCGGCATCAAATACCACATCAAGAGCCGCACCAAGTCGATTTTCTCGATCTGGACGAAGATGCACAAGCAGAACGTCCCGTTCGAAGGGGTCTACGACATCTTCGCCATCCGCATCATCATCGACTGCGACAAGGAGCAGGAGAAACAGCAGTGCTGGACGGCCTATTCCATCGTCACGGATTTCTACACGCCCAACCCCAACCGCATGCGCGACTGGATCTCGATCCCGAAATCCAACGGGTACGAATCGCTGCACACCACCGTGTCGGCCGGCGGCCGGTGGGTCGAGGTACAGATCCGCACCGAACGCATGGACGCCGTAGCCGAACGCGGCATCGCGGCGCACTGGCGCTACAAGGGGGTCAACCAGGGAGCCCAGACCAGCGAAATGTGGCTGGGACGCCTGCGCGAACTGTTAGAGGACACCACGCATTCGCTGGCGCAGCGCTTCGACGCCAAGCCGGCCTCGGGCGAGATCTTCGTCTTCACGCCCAACGGCGACCTGCGGAAACTGCCCGAAGGGGCTTCGCTCCTGGACTTCGCGTTCGACATCCACACCTCGCTGGGTTCCACGTGCGTGGGGGGCAAGGTCAACAACCGGACGGTCTCGATCCGCGAACAGCTCCACAACGGCGACATCGTCGAAATCCTGACCCAGAAGAACCAGACGCCCAAATCCGACTGGCTCAACTTCGTGGTCACGTCGAAGGCCCGCAACAAGATCAAGTCCTACCTGCGCGAAGAGCAGGCCAAACATACGCGCATGGGGCGCGAAGAGCTCGAACGCAAGCTCAAGAACTGGAAATTCACGCTGACCATCGACGAGGCGGTGGCCTACCTGGTCAAATACTTCAAGGTTCGCACCGGCACGGAGGTTTACGCACTGATCGCCACGCAGAAAGTCGACCTGGGCACGATCAAGGAGATCCTCGCCCGCCATATTTCGGGCGAGGCCGACGAACAGCGCCGTGCCGCCGCGGCCGAAGCCGAGCGCAACAAGGTGCACAACGTCAGGGAGAGCACCGCGCCGCAGGACGCGCTGGTGATCGACGACGACATCTCGAAGATCCAGTACAAACTGGCCAAATGCTGTAACCCGATCAAGGGCGACGACGTATTCGGGTTCGTGACGATCAACTCGGGCATCACGATCCACCGCAACGACTGCCCCAATGCCAAGCGCATGCGCGAGAACTACCCCTACCGGGTTATCGAAGCGCGCTGGCGTTCGACGGCCGAGGGCGCCTTCCGCGTCTCGATCCGCATCGTGGCGGCCGACACGACGGGCATGGCCAACCACATCACCGAGGTCATCAGCCGCGACCTGAAGCTCAACATCCGCTCGATCAACTTCTCATCGCTCGCCAACGGGTGCATCGGGGGCACGGTGAGCGTCGAGGTGCCCGGCGCGGGCGTCGTGGACACGCTCATTCACTCCATCATGCGGATCAAGGGCGTGCAGCGTGCCTTCCGTATCAACAACTGATTCACACCACAATTTTACCCACATAAAAGTAAATGAATAACAACTCTATCAGCGTCGTATTTGCCGACTCGTCACACGCGCACTACGCCCAGCGTATCTGCGATCTGATCTACGAGTCGGCGTTGCAGCGTGGCACGGGCATCGCCAAGCGTTCGCCCGAATACATCGCCGCAAAAATGACCGGTGGCAAGGCCGTCGTGGCGCTGGACGGTGAGAAACTTATCGGTTTCAGCTACATCGAGTGTTGGGGACACGGCGATTTCGTCGCGACCTCGGGGCTTATCGTCGACCCGGAGTACCGCCATATGGGACTCGCGGAGCAGATCAAGCGACGAACATTCGAGCTGGCCCGACGACGATTCCCGTATGCCAAGTTATTCAGTATCACCACGTCGCTGCCGGTTATGAAGCTCAACTCGCGAATGGGCTACGTCCCCGTGACCTTCTCGGAACTGACCGAAGACGAGGAGTTCTGGCGCGGCTGCGAAGGCTGCTGCAACTACGACATCCTGCAACGCAACAACCGCCGCATGTGCCTCTGCACGGGCATGCTCTACGACCCGGCCAAGGAACCGCCCGCGAAACAGTCGCGGCTGGCCCCCTACCGGATGTTTTTCCGGAACAAAGTAAAAAAACTGTTCCACCTGAAATAACGGAAAATATCATTCGAGACAACCCGGTCGCGTCGCGACAAGTCCCCTCCGAGGAGGGGATTCAGGGGAAGGTCAGAATTGCAAACGACGCCGAAGGCGGCGACAACGACCGGAGGATTTGCACTCCGGCAGCATGAATAAAAAAACAAAAAAACAGAATATCATGGAAACCAAGAAGAAAGTGGTTCTGGCGTTCAGCGGCGGTCTGGACACCTCGTTTTGTGTAAAATACCTCTCCGAGGAGAAGGGGTACGACGTTTACACGGCAATCGCCAACACGGGCGGGTTCTCGAAACCCGAACTCGAAAAGATCGAGAAGCGCGCCATGGAGCTGGGCGCCACGGCCCACGCGACGCTCGACATCGAGCAAGAGTACTATGAGAAAAGCATCCGCTACATGGTCTTCGGCAACATCCTGCGCAACGGGACCTACCCCATTTCGGTAAGTTCGGAGCGCATTTTCCAGGCCATCGCCATCATCGAATACGCCAAACAGATCGGCGCCGACGCCGTGGCCCACGGTTCGACCGGCGCGGGCAACGACCAGGTGCGCTTCGACCTGACGTTCCAGATCCTCGCCCCCGAGATCGAGATCATCACCCCGACGCGCGACATGACCCTGACGCGCGAATACG
>OGLH01000655.1_pt1 | contig 10401 bp, 12 predicted proteins | sample 1572791 | NCBI WGS metagenome assembly OGLH01 (sample SAMEA2581913, study PRJEB24529) | metagenome | biome: Human gut stool | place: China | collected 2011
TTGATGCCTTGCACTGTTCCTACCCATAAGTAATTATCGTCTTCGGCGAAACACCGGATATCGTTGTGGGTAAGTTTATGAGGATTTTTATAGTTGTTTATGAAAGGCTGGATATCATAGCCGTCATAACGTTCCAGCCCGTATGCGGTTCCCAGCCAGAAGAAGCCTTGTCGGTCTTGATACAGATTGAAAATGGAGTTGACAGGCAGTTTGTCTAAAAAAGGCATGGGATTGACAATCATTTGTTGTGCATGGAGAGGGACGCCGGACAGCAAACAGAACAGGCAGCAAATGAGAAATTTAGGAATATGAGTTTTCATCGTAGTCAAGATTAACATTTCATTTAAAGGGGATGTGCAAATATAGGGAGATTTGAGTAAACAGGTAAATAATATAGGGAAGCTTTTTTGCTCAATCTAGGTATAAAAATTACTCAGAGCAAATTTTATCCCTTCTCTGGGCATATTTGGGGCGTGATTTCATTTCATTCTCCACATCTTTGCCACATCTTTCTGGGAAAAGGCTGATTGAGGAAGGCGTTCGTGTAGAAAAAGAAGAGGAGGGCAAAACCCGCCATCACCCACTTGCCGAGGGTCATCACGAGGCGGATCGCCGAGGTGCCCATGCCGTTTACGCCGCTGCCGACGGCGTAGAGCGAGGGGCTGTCGGCGAGGAAGGCGAGGTCGTAGACCACCGCCGTCATAAAGACGCAGGCGGCGAGGTAGGGGGCGTAAATGCGCCGGTCGCGGCGCATCCCGCTGAGCGCCAGACGGGGATAGAAGAACGCATTCATGCCGCGCCGCCCCCCGTCTGGGACGCGGTGAGCGCGTCGGCGATGCGGCGGTAGAAGGCGGTCTCCGTGTCCGTGCCGCGCGTGAGCTCCTGTGCGACGGCGCCGTCGCGCAGGAAGAGGACACGGCCCGCACAGCTGGCCGCGCGGACGGAGTGCGTGACCATGACGATGGTCTGCCCCGCGCCGTTGACCGTGCCGAAGAGACGGAGCAGCTCCTCGGTGGAGCCAGAGTCGAGCGCACCGGTCGGCTCGTCGGCAAAGAGCACCTGCGGGCGCGTGATGAGCGCGCGGGCCACGGCGGCGCGCTGCTTCTGGCCGCCGGAGACCTCGTAGGGGTATTTTTTGAGCAGGTCGGAAATGCCGAGCCGGTCGGCGAGCGGGACAAGGCGGGACTTCATCTCGCCGCGGCTCTTGCCCTGCAGGACGAGGGGGAGGAGAATGTTGTCCTCCAGAGAGAAGGTGTCGAGAAGGCTGAAGTCCTGAAAGACGAAGCCGAGGTGGTCGCGGCGGAAGGCCGCCGCGCGCTCCTCGGGGATCTCGGCGAGGTTCTGCCCGCCGAGGAGGACCGTGCCGCCGGTGGGGCGGTCGAGCGCCGCGAGGAGGTTCAGAAGCGTGGTTTTGCCGCTGCCGCTCTCGCCCATGACGGCGACGTACTCGCCGCTCTCGACGGAGAAGGTGACGCTTTTGAGCGCCTCGACCTTCGCGCCGCCGAAGCGGGTGGTGTAGGTCTTGGAGAGACCGCTGACTTCAAGAAGGGACATGGGGAAAACTCCTTTCCGATATTTCTGCCGCCATGATAGCAGGCGGAGCTTGTGTTTTTTCTGTGCTTTTTCTTAAATCTTTCTTGATTTTGCGCGCAAAAAGCGGCCGAAAAAGCTTTTTTCGCTCTCCGGCCGCTTTTTCAGATGAGGTGGTTGTTTACTTTTTCCGCCGCAGGAGGGCCAGGCCCACCGCGAGCGTCAGAATGAGGACAAGAAATTTTTTCATGGGTCACTCCAGATTCAGCTTCCTCGTGAGGAAGAAATAGGTGACGAGGTAGAAAATGAGGCAGACGATCAGCTCGCAGACGAGGGCGACGGCAAAGATGGCATTGCCTGCCTGCACGCCGGTGAGGCTCGACCACGCGGTGAAGCCGTCGCAGAAGAGATTTGCCAAAACCGCGATGGCCGCGAACTGCACGAGCTGGAAGAACACGAGGACGGACACGGCGGTGAGGGCGCTCTTGTGCTTATTGAAGCTGAAGCCGACGGCGTACGCCGCGTAGACGATGAGGGAAACGGCGGTGACGCCGAGGACGCAGAAGAGGAAGAACTCCAACGCGAAGAGCAGCGCCTGCCCCTGCATCGAGCTGTCCAGCTTGCGGAAGGAGAGGAAGAGGTCGGACGCGAACTGCGGGACCACCCGCCAATCACTGAAATCGAACGCGCCGATCATGCACAGCAGCACGACGGCGAGGAACGCCGCGGCGTACCAGACCGCCGAGACGATCAGCTTGGAGGCAAGGAGTTGGTGCATATTCACCGGCAGCGTCAGGGTGAGGTAGCCCTCGTCCTTGAGGAGATGGTCGCGGAAACGCACGGCGGAGAGCACCAGCGGCGCGAAGCACAGCGCCATGATACCGAAGACGAAGCCGATGGTGACGAGGACCGCCAGCAGGTTGAGCAGCCAGGGAGATTCATTTTGCAGCACGTTCTGCGAGGCGCGCATGGCAAGCGTCAGCGCGAGCATCCCCGCGAAGATGGGCCACATGATGCGGCTCGTGGCACGAAATTCGTGCCGGATGAGTTTGGTCAGCATTTGAACACCTCCCGGAAAAGCTCGTCGACGCTTTTGCCGGTTTCGCCGCGGATGGCGTCGACGGTGGTGTGCCGCTCCACGCGGCCGTTTTGCAGGAAGATCACCTCGTCGAGCACCTGCTCGACATCCGCGATGAGGTGGGTGGAGAGGACGACGGAGGCATCCTCGTTGTAGTTGCCGATGATGGTGCGGAGAATGACAAGGATGAGCTGGAGCTTTTCGCGCGTGCCCTTGGAGAGCGTTTTGACGCGCGCCGAAGCATCGAGGCCGAGGCGGGCGAGCATCTCCTGCGCCGCGTCGCGGCGGAAGTCGGCGTAGAAGTCGGCATAGTAGTCGACGGTCTGCGCGACGGTCATCCAGTCGGGCAGGGCGTTGCGGTCGGGGAGATAGGAGACGATGGCCTTCGTCTCCGGCGAGGGGGCCTTGCCGTCGATCAGAATTTCGCCGCTCGTGGGGGTGAGCAGGCCGTTGGCGAGCTTGATGAGGGTCGTTTTGCCGCTGCCGTTCGGGCCGAGCAGACCGACGATGCGGCCCGGCTCGATGGAAAGCTCCACGCCCTCGAGGGCGGACTTGCCGCCGTAGCGCTTGGTGAGCGCCTTACATTCTAAAATATTCATGGTTCTTCCTCCTTTCGGTCTTGCAGCAGGGCGATGACCTCGTCTCTGCCGCAGCCGAGCTTTGCCATTTCGGAGAGAAAATTCTCCACACATTGATCCGCCAGACGGAGCTTCGCGTTTTCGATCATGGAAACATCTCCCGTCACGAAGCGGCCCGCGGTGCGCTGGGAAAAGACCAGCCCGTCGCGTTCGAGGTCGGCGAGCGCACGCTGCACCGTGTTGGGATTGACGCCCGCCTCCACCGCGAGCTCGCGCACCGAGGGCAGACGCTCGCCGGGTCGGAACTCGCCCGCGACGATGGCCTGCGTCAGGCGCTGCGTGAGCTGGGTGTAGATGGGACTGTCATTGCGGAATTGCCACTCCATACGGTTCCTCCTTTTTGATGTATTATTGTATTATGCGATTAGTACAATAATACATCGGGAACGATTTGTCAAGAGGGTTTGAAAAAGTTTTTGGGAAAACCGACCGTTGTCAAATATTTTTGATGGACAAAGCCCGCTCATTTCCCTATGATGAAGGCAGAAAGGACGGGATGCCTATGGAGATCGGAGCCAAGCTCAGGCAGGCGCGCATAGCGGCTGGGCTCACGCAGGAGCAGACGGCGGAGGCGCTGGGCGTGAGCCGCCAGAGCATATCAAACTGGGAGAATGAAAAGAACTATCCGGACATTGTGAGCGTGGTGCGGCTGAGCGACCTGTACGCGGTCAGTCTGGATGCATTGTTAAAGGAGGAAGCACCGATGTCAGATTATCTGGATTATCTGGAGGAGAGCACCAACACCGTGCGGAGCCGGAGGGAGCAATCTCTGCTGATCCTTCTGTGCGTATATCTGGGCATCTGGGCCGTTTCCGTGCTCTTTTTCTGGCTGCTCACCGGGCCAGACGACGCCATGGGCTACGGCATCGTATTTTTGTGGCTCGTGCTGCCGGTCGCCGCCTTTGTCATTTCACTGCTCATTGGCCGGGGCGGATACGGCGGAAGACAAGGCTGGCTGCTGCCGCTTGTATTCGGCACGATGCATATGCTCGCGGGGTACGCAACCTTCATGCTGGCCAACATGCTCTCCGTCGGCATCCTGCGTCTGCCGCAGCCGAGTCTGCTGCTGAAGGGAACGATCATCTCCGCCGCCGGTTTTTGGTTCGGAGCTCTGACGCGGAGACGGAGGAGGCAGCGCGGGGAGAGCGGCGAATAGGAGAGATCGGACAAAAGAAAAGCCGCCCGGGAGGGCGGCTTTTTGAGCGATACGTTTGAGCAATACATTCAGGTGTTGTCGGGGGCGATGGGGCGGCGGATGAGCAGGGCGCGGAGCGCGTGCCAGTTGAAGGGATAAATGGGGTACATATAATGTCCGCCGGCGATGGGCCTGGTGGTGACGAGCAGGACAATAATGAGCAGCGTGCCGAGGGCGAGTCCGACCCAGCCGAGGGCGGCGGAGCTGACGAGCAGCACGAGGCGCAGAAGCTTGAAGGCGTAGCCGAGCTCATAGCTCGGCTGGGCGAAGTTCGCGATGGCAACGAACGCCATGTACGCCAGCACCTCCGGCACGAGCCAATGCGCCTGTACGGCGAAGTCGCCGAGCACGAGCGCACCGATCATGGAAAACGAGTTGGAAAAGACGCTGGGGGTGTTGAGCGAGGCGAGCTTGAGGAGGTCGACGATGAACTCGGTCAGGAGAAGCTGGGCGAGGATGGGGACCTCATACTCGCTCGTGACGGCGAGGAAGCTCAGTGCGCTGTTGGGAAGGTCAGGGTCCTGCACGAGCAGATACCACACGGGCGTGATGAAGAGCGTGAGCAGAAAGACGACCACGCGCAGGATGCGGAGGTACGAGCCGACGAGCGGCGGGAAATAGAAGTCGTTCGCCTCCTGCACGAAATCAAAGAAGCGGGTGGGCAGGATCATGGCGGCGGGGGAGTTGTCCACGAGGACGATGATGCTGCCCTCCATGATGCTCGCGGTGGCGGCGTCGGGGCGCTCGGTATAGCGAACGCGTGGAAAAGGGTTGAACCATTGCCTCCGGTCCATCATGGATTCCGCGATGGATTCCTGCGACATGGAGATGGAGTTCGCGTCGATGGCGGCGAGCTTCGCGCGGACGCGCGCGAGGAGCGCGCGGTCCACCTTGTCCTCGAGATAGCAGAGGACGACGTCGGCGCGGGATTTCTCGGAAATTTTGTGGCCCTCGAGCGTCAGCTGCGGCGTGCGGATGCGGCGGCGCAGGAGCGCCGCGTTCTGCACGAGGGTTTCGATGAAGCCGTCGTGCGCGCCGCGCAGTACCTTGCCCGAGGACGGCTCCTCCACGCCGCGGGAGGGGTAGCTCTTCGCGTCGATGAGGATACATTCGCCGTAGCCTTCGGCGAGGAGCAGCGTTTTGCCGAGGAACACGGCGGTGGCCGTCTGCCGGAGATCTGCTTCGGCGTTGACCTCGCTGAAGGTCACATAGCGGTCGATGAAGGTCTGCGCGTCAGCGGCGTCGGCGGTGGAGGGCAGGGCGAGCCAGAAGCCGATCATGCGCTCGAGCACCGCGTCGTCGCCGTAGCCGTCCACGACATACAGACGGCAGCGGCGGCCGCCCGCGACGAGGTCGCGGGCGATCATGTCAAAGCAGCGCTCGACGCCCAGCAGGGCGTCGAGCGTGCGGACATCCAGTTCAAAGTGTCCCGTCAGGCGCTCCATGGCGGCTTACCGTCCTTGTCTGTCAAGATAGTCCCAGACGTAGCTGGCAACCTCGTCGGGGGTGCGCAGGCTCTTGGCGCCGGAGACGAGACGCTGCTGCTCCTCGGGCGAGAGGCCGGCGTAGCAGCGGTTGGCGTTGACGTCGCCCGCGAGGAAGGATTTGAGCAGGGTGTAGCCCACGCGCTCATCGGAGCAAAATTCGGAATTGGTTCCCATCGTGAAGATCTCCATTCTGCCGCTCTGCCTTGCGCTGCTCTCCGTCGGCGGCGGATGGAGAGCCTGCATACGGCGCGGCTGCCGCCTGTCGGCGTGCCGCAGATGCCGGGAGCTTTTGTGTGAACACAAAAAATCGCCTCTGCACTATTGTGTGCAGAGGCGGTCTTTTCATACGCGGTTCAGACCTCTTTATCAAAATAGAAGAAGGTCTCATCCTCGCCGGCGCGGTGCATACAGGAGGAGAGCATCCTGTAGGAGGCGTCGTTTTCCTTATAGCATTTGGCGACGACGTGGGCGAGGTGGAGCCGGTAGAGCGCCCAGTCGGCGACGGCGGCGAACGCCTCCGTGCCGTAGCCGTGGCCCGCGAAGCCCGGCGAGACACGGCAGCCGAGCTCCGCGCCGCCGCGGGAATCGAAGCGGTAGAGGACGACCTCGCCGATGAGCGCGCCGTCGAGCCGGACGGTAAAGTTCACGGCGCGGGAGCGGGCGTAGTCCTCCCGCGCGACGGCGAGAAAGTAGTCCTCGTAGGGCGTGCCGTCGTAGTCCTTGCGGAAGTCGTAGCCCCACCAGCGGTTGCGGTCGTCGTCGAGACAGAGGGCGGCGTAGGCGGTTTTGTCCGCGTCGGTGAGCGCGTCGAGTGTCAGGCGGGCGGTGGTAAGCGTGGGGATCTCGGTGATGTTGACCAGCTCGTTGAGCACGTCGAAGCGCAGCTTCGCGCCGAGGTGGTCGGGCAGGTACTGGAGCTTCGAGGTACGCAGGCCCTTGTCGCCGGCGTCGTCCTCGCGGTTGAGCCAGCGCACGCCGTCCACGGCAAATTCCTGCGCGAACGCCTGCACGGTGGCGGGATAGACGCCCTCATAGCCGTAGAGGGCTTTTTCGATATGAATTTGCAGCGTGTCGCCGCAGCGCTCCGCCATAGCGACGGAGAGAAGCCTGCCGTCCAGCTCCATGCCGCCGACGAGGAAGTGCGGGCTGCCGGTCATGCGGAGCATTTTCTCGGCGCAGCGCAGCTCGTTTTTCGCCGAGTCGGACGCCTTGGTGAAGACGGCCTCGTAGTCGCGGAAGAACTGCGTGATGAGCGGCAGGTCGCTCTTCCCGAGCGGGCGGAAGACGGCGTCGGGATAGAGCTTGCGGAACTTGTTGATGTGGTTGCGCTGTCCGGAGTAGCGGCGTCCGGCGAAGTCGCACAGATCCTCGGCGGCGTAGATATAGTCGCGCCAGACGCGCGGGGAGGAAAAGCGGAAGTAGGGATAGCGCGCGGCAAGGCACTCCGCCTTGTCCTGCGGGACGACGGAGAGGACGAGGGGAATATCCCGCTCGCGGCAGTCGTCCTCGATGAGCGTGAGCGCCGCGTCCTCGTCGCCATCGGGCCCGGGAACGGGGTAGTCGAAGCAATACTGACCGTCGATGAAATTGCGGACAATCAGGCAGCCCGCGCCCTCCGCCCACGAGGGGTGCAGGTGGCTGCGCCACATGAGCTTGACGAGGGCAGAGTATTCGCAGAGCTGGTATTCGCAGCTTTTATAGTAGCGGCGCAGGCGGGCAATGTCCCGCTGCGTGACAGGAGTAAAGGTGAGCATAGGGTGTTCCTTTTCTTTCGCGTTGTTTTCTCTGCGCCCGCGGGTCGGCGGGCTTCCTTATTATAACCGCTTCGGTGGTGATTACAAGTGGCTTTTGCAACGGCTCAGGGCTGCATTTCCGCGACGACGCGCTTCGTGCAGTCGATGAAGTGGCGCAGGCCGTCGCTCGCGGCGTCGAGCGAGCGGACGGCAAGGCCAAGCTCGCGCGAGGACGCCGGCTCGACCGGCAGGAGCTTCACGCCGTCCGTGCGGCCGCGGACGGTCAGCTCGGTCATCATGCTCACGCCGAGGCCGTGGCTGACCATGCTGATGACGGTGGGATCGTCCACCCAGGTCGGGAGGATGTGCGGCTTGACGCCGATGCGGTTGAAGATGCGCATGATGTCCTTATCGAAGCCCTGCGAGGGCATGATGAAGTCGCGCGCCTCGAAGGCGGCGAGCGGGAAGGCGGTCATGCCCTGCGTGTCGAAATCCTTCGGCAGAACGGCAAACATGGGATCGTCGGCGAGATGCACCCACTCGTACTGGCCCTCGTCCTGCGGAGAGACGAGGATGGCGTCCATCTTGCCCTGCGCGAGCAGCTCGTAGGGGACGTCGACGTGGTCGGCCATGCGGATGTCCACGTCCACGTCGGGGCACTCCTCGCGGAAGCGCTGGATGATGCCCGGCAGCCAATGCATGGCGATGCTGGCATAGGCGCTGACGCGGATGATCTCCGTGCGCGAGGAGGCGACCTGCTCGATCACGCTGTCCAGCCGGGCGTTGGCCTGCAGAAATTCGCGCACGGAGATCGCCGAAATTATCACCCACATCGGTTTCTATGCCGGTTGGCCCAAAGCGTGGGCAGCGTTTAATCTGGCCAAAGGCGTATGGGCAGAGGACACCGCCGGTGAAGATACCAAAGCCGCGTTCCAGCGTGAAATGATTTTCCCCATTGGAGAACCGAACACAGCATACGCACAGTACTTCATAGGTAACAGCTATCTTGCTCCCGTTTCACGTGAGCAGGTTTCCGTCTCTAACGTCACTTTCGAGCCTCGTTGCCGCAATAACTGGCACATACACCGTGCTACTAAAGGCGGTGGACAGATGCTTATCGGTGTTGCCGGTCGTGGGTGGTATCAAGAAGAAGGCAAGCCGGTAGTAGAGATTCTACCCGGTACGGTTATCCATATCCCTGCAAATGTGAAGCATTGGCACGGTGCTGCTTCTGATGGTTGGTTTGCCCATCTTGCTTTCGAAGTTCCCGGTGAGGATACTTCTAATGAATGGCTAGAGCCGGTGACGGATGAAGAATACGATAAACTTAAATAACACCACCCACACTCCCGTAATTCAAGCGATTACGGGAGTTTTTGTTTTATGGAGCTATGATTTAGTAGCTGGAGGGGACAGCATAATCCGTAATTTGGGTATAGATACCGGGGATTTATCTACACGGCATATGACGGATACCGCCTATTTTTGCATTATCATTAATTTGGTAATAAAAATTAAATAGGAGAAATTATGACTACGAACGAATTTAAAGAATATGTAAAGACGCGTCAAGCGCTTAATACGGAGGAGATACACCGTTTTATGGACGAAATGAGCAGTGAAGCCAGGCGTATCACTTTCCGGCTGAACACCGCATACTATACGCCGGACGAAGTACGTGAGTTGCTATCCGAATTGTTCGGTTATGAAGTTCCGTCATCGTTCCGAGTATTTCCGCCGTTTTATGCCGATTTCGGGAAGAATATAACAGTGGGCGAAGGCGTATTTATTAATGCCTGCTGTCATTTTCAAGACCATGGTGGTGTGATAATCGGCGACGGATGCCAAATTGGGCATAATGTAGTCTTTGCAACGCTCAATCATGGTTTGCCTCCGGCTGAACGCCAAACTACCTATCCGGCACCAATTGTACTGGGCAAGAATGTCTGGGTAGGTTCTAATGCAACAATTCTTCAAGGAGTGACAATTGGTGACAATGCTGTGGTGGGAGCTGGAGCGGTCGTGACGAAAGATGTGGAAGCAAATACAATAGTAGGTGGTGTCCCCGCAAAATTGATAAAGAGAATAGAATAATAAAATTGAAAACAAGGTGAAAATAATATCAAATACAGCATTTGGCGGAGAAAGACCTTTGTTCGAATCGCATGACTTACGTTTGGAGAATGTAGTTATCCGTGCTGGAGAATCAGCCATCAAGGAATGCAGCAACATCGAAGCTGTTGATTGTCGGTTCGAAGGAAATTATCCCTTCTGGCATGTTCACGGATTTGTTATCGACCGTTGTTTTTTCGATGTCGGCGGGCGTTCGGCACTGTGGTATTCCGACCATCTGAAAATGACTGATACGCGTATCGATGCACCCAAAATGTTTCGCGAGATGCACGACATCGAAATAGAGAATGTAGAGATAAACGATGCCAATGAGGTGTTCTGGCGTTGTAAAAATCTGAATATCAAAAATCTGAAACTGCATGGAGGAACTTATCCGTTTATGTTCAGCAGCAACATCCGTATAGACGGATTGGAAAGCGACAGCAAATACGTTTTCCAGTATGTGAAGAATGTGGAGTTGCGCAATGCCAAAATCACTACGAAGGATGCCTTCTGGGAGGTGGAGAATGTGACGATCTACGATTCCGAACTCAACGGTGAATATCTGGGCTGGCATTCGCGCAATCTTCGGTTAGTGAACTGTCACATTACCGGCGAACAGCCGCTC
>OGLH01000657.1_pt1 | contig 10395 bp, 11 predicted proteins | sample 1572791 | NCBI WGS metagenome assembly OGLH01 (sample SAMEA2581913, study PRJEB24529) | metagenome | biome: Human gut stool | place: China | collected 2011
CCGGGCGATAATTGCAGATATTTTGCAGAAATGCGGAATCTTTTTGTTGACATAAAGGCAAAAAAATACGATAATGTGTCCATGGAATGCCTATCGATGGGTATGAGCGACGATTTTACCGACGCCATCGCCGAAGGCTCGACCATGGTGCGCATCGGCACCGCTATTTTCGGAAAGCGAAACTACAATACCTGATTGCTACGAAAACTAGAGAATCACGATTCTGGAGGATACACTACAATGGGATTTATGGATGACCTGAAGAAGCTGACAAAGCCCTATACCGAGGATGACGACGATTTCGATGAATTCGACGACGACGCCCGTCCCAGCCGCCCCAGCCGCTCGTCGACCGCGCCGAAGCCCTCGTATTCCGGCTTTGATCTCGATAACGACGATCTGTCTTCTTCCGGCAGCAGCTCCAATACCGGCCGGCGCACGCTCGGCGGCAGCAATGCCTCAAACGGCAAGGTCGTAAATATTCACACCACGGCCCAGATGCAGGTCGTGCTCGTCAAGCCCGACCGGTTCGACAACGTCTCCGACATCGCCGAGCATCTGCGCAGCAAGCATGCCGTGGTTCTGAATCTGGAATCCACGAATAAGGATGTTGCAAGACGGCTGGTCGACTTCCTGTCCGGCTGTGCCTATGCGCTCGACGGCAAGATCAAAAAGATCGCCATCAGCACGTACATCATTACGCCCTATAACGTTGACATCGTCGGCGATCTGATCGACGAGCTGGAAAACAACGGCGTATATCTCTGATCCAAACTTCACTTGCAGGGAGGCAGCTTCCATGTTCACACCGCAGGAAATTCAGGAGCAAACCTTCTCCAAGGCCGTCTTCGGCGGCTATGACATGCAGCAGGTCGATGATTTTCTCGAGCCGCTGACAGAGGATTATATCACCCTTTACAAAGAAAATTCCGTGCTCAAGGCCAAGATGAAGATCCTGGTCGAAAAGCTGGAGGAATACCGCGCGCAGGAGACGCAGCAGTCCTCGGCCACCGCCGAGGCCGAGGCCAAGAGCGCCCAGCTGCTCAAGCAGACGCAGGCCAAATGCGCCGCCATGCTCCAGAACGCCGAGGTCAATGCCCAGGCCAACGCGCAGGTCAACGCCGCCAACGTCCAGCTGGCCCAGCTCAACCAGCAGATCCACGCCGAGCAGGAGCGGCTCGACTACGCGAAGCAGACCGCGCTCAACTTCATCTCCGTGATCGAGCGGGACGTGCAGGGTCATCTGGGCCTGCTCGAGACGCTCAAGTCCCGGGATCTGACGAAGGAAGAGGCTCCGGCCCAGCCGAAGTCCGCGCACGAAAAGCCCTACGACTGGCAGGCCGACAAGACCGAGCCCGCCCCGGCCCCCGCGCCGAGCGTCAGCACCGAAAAAATCGCGTCGGAGATCTCCGACAACCTCGAAAAGCTGATCGGCAGCGAGCCGGAGACGAAAACCGTCTCCACCCCCGTCCCGGCCAAGCCCGCCGCGCGCCCCATGCATCCCGAAAGCGCGACCATCAAATTTGAAGACCTCAAATTCGGCCGCAACTACGACCCGACGTCGTCCAAATGAACCAAAGCCCGGCCAATGAGCGGGCCGCATAAGACAGTTAACAGGCACAGCGGGATCATCCGCTGTGCCTGTTCTTGTTATGATCTCGTGCGGGCATCCCTTGCCTCTCCCTTTGGGAGAGGTGGCTGAGCGAAGCGAAGACGGAGAGGGGAGGCGCTGCAGGGGATCGCGGTAAAGCCCTCTCAGTCGCCTGCGGCGACAGCTCTCCTAGAGGGAGAGCCAAGGCTCTGGGGCTTTTGCCACGCATAGAAAAAACCAGCCGCCTTTCAAGCGAAAGGCGGCTGGCGGGGTATTTGCTTATTTCTTCATGGCGATGGCCTGCTTGGCCTTGGCGGCGATGCCGTCGGCGTTGATGCCGTAGGCGTCGAGGACCAGCGGGGCCTTGCCGCTGCGGCCGAACTCGTCGTTCACGCCGTGGCGGACGACGGGGATGGGATAGGTCTCGCCCAGATACTCGGCCACAGCCGCACCCAGACCGCCGAGGACGTTGGCCTCTTCGGTGGTGACGATCGCGCCGGTCTCCTTCGCGGCCTTCAGAACCAGCTCGGTGTCGAGCGGCTTGATGGTGTGCATGTCGATCACGCGGGCGGAGATGCCTTCGGCAGCCAGCTTTTCCGCGGCGGCCAGCGCCATCTGCACGTTCATGCCGACGGCGATGATGGTCACGTCGGTGCCGTCGCGCAGCGTCGCGCCCTTGCCCAGCTCAAATTTGTAGCCGGGGATGGAATCCGTCACGGTCTCGACCGCCAGACGGCCCAGACGCATGTAGGCCGGGCCCTCGTAGCCCACGAGCGCCTCAACAGCCAGCCGCATCTCATTGCCGTCGCACGGGCACAGGACCAGCATGCCGGGGATCGCGCGCATGATGGCGAAATCCTCGATGCACTGGTGGGTCGCGCCGTCTTCGCCGACGGACAGACCGCCGTGGCTGCCGACGACCTTGACATTCAGGTGCGGGTAGGCGACGGAGTTGCGGACCTGCTCCCACGCGCGGCCGGCGGCGAACATGGCGAACGTGTTGACGAACGGCTTGAAGCCGCACAGGCTCATACCGGCGGCAACGCCGACCATATCGGCCTCGGCGATGCCCATATCAAAGAAACGCTCCGGGCAGGCGGCCTTGAAGAACTTCGTCATGGTCGCGCCGGCGAGGTCTGCGTCGAAGCAGACAAGATCGGGATATTTGTCGGCCAGGGCGGCGAGCGCCTTGCCGTAAGCCTCACGGGTTGCGATTTTTTCAGCCATTGTTTAACCCTCCAGTTCCTTGATCTGCGCTTCGAGCTCTGCCTTGGCCTGGGCCCACTGCTCATCGTTGGGCGCCTTGCCGTGCCAGCCGGCGTTGTTTTCCATGAAGCTCACGCCCTTGCCCTTGATGGTCTTGGCGAGGATCATGGTGGGCTGACCCTTGGTCTGCTCGGCTTCCTTGTAAGCGGCTTCGATCTGGTCAAAGTCGTGGCCGTCGATCTTGATGACGTGCCAGCCGAAGGACTCGAACTTCTTGTCCAGCGGCTCGGTGGGCATGACGTCCTTCGTCTCACCGTCGATCTGCAGACCGTTGACGTCGACGCAGGCGCAGAGGTTATCGAGATGATACTTGTTGGCAGCCATCATGGCTTCCCAGACCTGACCCTCGGCAACTTCGCCGTCGCCCAGGATCGAATAGACGCGGTAGTTCTTGCCCGCGACCTTGCCGGCCAGCGCCATGCCGACGGCAACGGAGATGCCCTGGCCCAGAGAGCCGGTGGACATATCGACGCCGGGGACGTATTTCATTTCCACATGGCCGGACATATGGCCGTCGATGCGGCGGAACATCTTGAGATCCTCGACCGGGAAGAAGCCGCGCAGCGCCAGCGTCGGGTAAACGGCGGGCGAGCAGTGGCCCTTGGACATGACGAAGCGGTCACGCTCCGGGTCATGCGGGTTCTTGGGATCGACGCGCATTTCGGCAAAGTACAGGTACGTCAGCACGTCCATGCAGCTCATCGAGCCGCCCGGATGGCCGGAAGCCGCGTCGTGTACCATCTGGACACCGAGAAGACGCGCCTTGGCAGCGGTCAGCTGAAGTTCCTTCCGTTTGGATTGTTCCATATGAATTTCCTTCCTTTGTTCATAGAATGAGAATGTCCTGCGTTTGTGTGGGATTGATTTGCCTGCGCGGGAAATCCGTTTTGCTTTTTGTTGCATTCCACCATCTATCATACTAGATTCCCGCGCGTTTTTCCAGTGGTATTCGTAAAAAAATCTGTTTTTTTCGCCGCTGCCTTTAGTTTTTGAGGCTCTGCATCGGGGCCGGGATGCGGCCGCCGCGGGCGATGAAGCCAGCGGCGGATTCCGGATGCACCGGCATGATGGGTGCCGCGCCGAGCAGCCCCCCGAACGAGACCTCGTCGCCGACCTGCTTGCCCGGCGCGGGGATCAGGCGCACGGCGGTCGTCTTGGAGTTGACCATGCCGACGGCGGCCTCGTCCGCGATGATGGCGGAGATCGTCTCCGCACTCGTGTCGCCCGGGACGGCGATCATGTCGAGACCGACCGAGCATACGCAGGTCATGGCCTCCAGCTTGTCGAGCGTCAGCGCGCCGGACGACGCCGCGGCGATCATGCCCTCGTCCTCGCTGACGGGGATAAATGCGCCGGATAAGCCGCCCACCGAGGAGGACGCCATCACGCCGCCCTTCTTCACAGCATCGTTCAGCAGGGCCAGGCAGGCCGTGGTGCCGCAGCAGCCGCAGGTCTCGGGGTGGCTCTGACCAAAGTAGGAGAGGATGTAGCCGCGCAGGCAGTCGGTCGTTTTGCAGTAGCCTGTCATCTGGCGCAGGCCCAGATCCTGCCGCCGCACCTCCTCCCGCTGCACGGCGTCCATTTCCTCGTTGTCGGAGCCGTTGTTGATAAGGAACCGGGCAGTCTGCACGTCTCCGGAGTTGAACAGCAGAATGCAGTCCGCCTCTGCCCCGTCCCGGCCGGCGCGGCCGGCTTCCTGATAGTAGGCTTCGATGCTTTTCGGCATATTGTAGTGAATGACAAAGCTGACGTTCGATTTGTCGATGCCCATGCCGAAGGCGTTCGTTGCGACCATGACGGTCTTGCGGTCGAAGCGAAAATCGTCCTGATTGGCGTGGCGCTCTTCCTCGGAGAGTCCTGCGTGGTAGCGCGTGGCGGCAATGCCCTTATCACTCAGAAATTCGCACACGCGCTCAACAGAAGCTCGAGTGTTGCAGTAGACAATGCCGGCCTTTCCGTCCCGCTCGCGCACAAGCTGCAATGTTGCAGCCAGCTTGCTCGTCGGGTGCTGGACGGCAAAATAGAGGTTCGGACGGTCGAAGCCCGTGATGTTGAGAAGCGGGTTCCGGAGCCCCAGCTGCGAGATGATATCTGCACGCACCTGCTTGGTCGCGGTGGCCGTGAAGGCGGCGACGACGGGACGTGTGGGGAGCTGCGCGATAAAGTCGGCAATTTTCAGGTAGCTGGGCCTGAAATCCTGCCCCCATTGTGAGATGCAGTGCGCCTCGTCGACGGCGAGAAGCGACACGGGAACGTGCGAAATAAGAGACAGAAAACTCTCGTTTTCGAGCCGCTCCGGCGCAACATACAGAAGCTTATACTGCTCCTTCGCGGTTTTCGCGTACGTTTCGCGCAGCTGCTCGAGAGACAGGGAGCTATTGAGAAAGGCCGCCGGAACGCCCACCTCCGTGAGCGCCGCGACCTGATCCTTCATGAGTGAGATGAGAGGCGAGACGACGATTGTGAGCCCCGGCAGCATGAGCGCGGGGATCTGGTAGCAGATCGATTTTCCGCCGCCCGTCGGCATCACACCCAGAACGTCCCGGCCGGACAAAATCGCGTCGATGAGCGCCTCCTGCCCGCCGCGGAAGGCGCTGTGACCAAAGAACTTTTTCAGCAGCGTCCGTTTTTCCAAAGTTGATCCCTCATAGCACAGCCGCCACACAAGCGCGTGACGGCTGAAAGCATTTGTGATACAAGTCAGATTTCATCATCGTCCGGGAGCTGGAGCTCGTCGAACGCGTTTTCCGCGTCGTCAAAGATGGCCTGAATGTCGGCAAGCGTCTCCTGCAGACGGGAAAGGCCGGAGGACAGGTCAGAGGTGAGCGCGGAAATTTCCTCGCCCGCGTCGGTGTAGCGGTCCTTGGACTGCTCGCAAAGAAGACTCAGCTGCTCACGAAGCTTTCTTGCCCGCACCATGGCGTTGCGCTCGGCCTGTTCGGCGCGGCGATAGGCGGCAAGCTCCTGCTGGCTGAGATCGACCGGCGCGGCTGCTTCCGGTTGTGCGGTATCTTCGTCGGCGGGTTCCTCTTCCGCGTCCTCTTTGGAAGCAGCGTCCAGGGCGGCCTGCTCCAGCTTCAGCTGCTCAAGCTCCCGCTTGGCCATCTCCAGCTGGGAGGCAAGGGAGCTTGCTTCATCGGAAAGGGAGACGACCTGCGCCGAGAGCGCGCTGTCTTCCTCTTTCAGTTTCTCGTGCTCTGCGCGCAGATCGGAGAGCTCTGCCTGCAGGCGGGTGTTTTCGGCCAGCAGATGGTCGTTTTCGTCTGCGAAAGCCTGCTTCTCATCCTCCAGCTTTCGGAGCGCTTTTTGATGCGCGGCAGAGGTTTCTTCGATGTAATTGACAACGTCTGTGCGGGAGAACCCGCCGACCGCCGTGCGGAATCGGGAAAAGTCGGACATAAAAGCGCCTCCAATGTTTAAAAGTAAGCATAGTATATCATGACTTTCCTGAAAACACAACAAAAACAGCGCCCATTCGCCATGCTTTGACGAACGGGCGCGGGGTTATGCGGATTGCTGCAAGCGATTGCGCGGGAATGGCTTGTAGATGAGGACGCACAAAAGCGCGCTCACGGGAATCGCGACAAGAACGTCGAGCATCGAGTGCTGCTTGACGAAGACCGTGGACATGCTGATCAGAAGGCCGAGCGGCAGCATCACAAGGTGAAGTTTTTTGGCCCGCAGCCGCGGCGCGTCGAAGCACGCAAGGGTCAAAGCCGCGGAGCCGATAACGTGCATGCTGGGAATGACGTTCGTGTTCGTGTCGGCGGCGTAGATTCTCTTCACCAGCCAGATGAAACAGTCGTTCTGCTGGAAATCCGTCGGGCGAAGGTCCTGCCCGTTCGGGAAGAGCATGAAGCGCTTGAAGGCGGGCGGGTCGGTGAAGATCAGATACGCCGTCATTAAAACTAACAGCGGGTGCCACAGGCAGTACGGAACGATAAAAAACCGGCAGAACGGGATCTGATCGTCGATGGGCAGATACGACACCCAGTAGTTTTTGGTCACGAGATGCTCCGCGAGATAGAACAAAGACAGATAGACAATCCAGATGAGAAGGTACCAGAAATGGTGAAAATCATCAATTGTCCCGATTTTCAGCTTCCTGCGAGGGCTCTTTGACATGGTCAGAATCAGGCTCCTTGTTCGTTTCTTCAATGGTCGGGATGAAGGCCTTTGCAAATTTGCCCTCGCCCCGGTGCTTGAGGTAGAAGTAACCGATCACGCTGAACACGGTCGCGCCGATGAAGTTGACGAACAGGTCCTCCATCGTATCGTACAAGCCGATATCGAGGTACCCGGTAAAGCCGAGGTCCCGGCCGTTGACCGCGACGGAGGTAATGCCGTCAATGGTGATGGGAATGTTGCTGTTCGTGGGGTCCAGCATCACGGACGAAATGGTGTGGACGATCGTGTCCTTCTGCATGTCCATGTGGAAAAGCCTATCCATCCCGAACTCAAAAAACTCCCACAGAACACCGATCGTCATCGAAAAACAGAATGCGGCCAGCGCCACATATACAGGCGAGAGCGTGAACTTGATCTTTGCGTCGCGGTTCAGAATGTCGATGAGCGAAAAGCCAAACGCCGCGCAGAGAAAGCCGTTCGTCGTGTGGAGCATCGTGTCCCAGTAGGGGTACTGGATGAAGTAGCTCTGGAGCTCGCCTAAGATCTCCGCCGCAAAGATGAACAGCAGAATGATGATCTCAAGTGTGCTCGGAAGGCGGATGCCGAAGTTTTTCTGGATGAAAAACGGGAGCATGAACAGAAACAGCACCAGCACGCACACAAACGCGCTTTCATATTCCTGCCGGAGGATGGCCGACACGAGCGACGCAAGAACGATGAGCCGCAGAACGAGATAGACGGCAAACACGACGGGCTGACGCCGGATGACGGACTTGAGCTCGCCGCGTGCGTGCAGGGGCTTGGACGGCTTTTTCATGGGCAGTTCCTTTCAAGGCTGAGTGCTTTATCGGTTTTTAAATTATATCCGAAGAAGGAGGAAAATGCAAACCAAAAATAGCCTGTCCGGAACCGCAAAAAACCATACGCCCTGCAAGCATCTCAGGCGGACTTTTTGCGGCGGAAGAAGACCTTCTCCACGCGCTTATAAAGAAGCATCGTGAGGATCGAGACGAGCACGCCCTTTAAAATATTGAACGGGACGACGGCGAAGAGAACGAGCGTCGGAAGGCTCGTGATGGCGGAGTTGACGGCGGTGCCCATGGAGATGATCGCGTCCATCGGCATACCAAAAAGCTCGGAGAACTTCGGAATTAAGTACCACGCGTTAAACATGCTGCCAAAGACGCTCATGACCGCCGTGCCGAGCGCGAGCGAGAGAATTGCGCCCTTTTTTGAGAGTGTTGCCTGATAGCAGATGGCGGCGGGCAGGACGAACGAGCAGCCAACCAGGAAGTTTGCAAGATCGCCGACAAACGCTGTCGACGTACCCTTGATGAGAAGCTTCAAAATAATTTTTACGAACTCGCAAGTGACGCCTGCGACGGGGCCCATGTAGAACGCGCAGATCATGACGGGAAGCTCGCTGAAGTCGAGCTTGTAAAAAGACGGCGCGAAGAAGAGCGGGATATCTACGATGTGCAGGACCGCCGCAATGGCCGAGAACATGGCGATGAATGTGATGGCGCGCGTTTTTTTGAGGCGGTGGCGCTTTTTCATGACGAGGTACTCGGAGCCGAGCGCCACAAGCAGAATCACCGCGACAAGGGCGAGACTGACGCCGAGAAACGAGAGATTTTCCTGAAGCAGCTGAAGGGTTGACGTTTTCATATGTATCACCTGACAATAAAAAATATGCGTCCGAAGAAGCTTCTCCGGGCGCTCAATAGGCAGGCAGAAACTGGATGCATGCAAATCCAGAATCGGCCTGCGGCTATCTTCTTTCATCCAGACTATACTGTCGGTACCGGAATCACACCGGTTCAGCTTTCGCGCGCGGACTTTACCGCCGGTCGGGAATCGCACCCTGCCCTGAAGATATGTTATTTCTCTTTGCATATATTATACTTCTAATATGATCGGTTGTAAAGAGGCATTTTTTCTGTTAAGATAGATTTTCAGAAATTTCTTCGTTTTCGGGGCTTTCGGGGAGAAACGCACCGGACGAGGGCTGGGCGGCGGGCATGGAAAAGCCGTGCATCACGCCGTTCTGGCGGCTGGAGGCCACGTCTCCGCCGACGACACTGTCGTTGTAGATGAGAAGCGTCGCAAAATACACGCCGTCGCTGCCGGGGTAGTTTGTGATCTGGTAGACGTAGCGTGTGAGAGTCTTGCCGCTGTAGGAAAGAAGATCGTACCCCTGCGACTGCTGCAGATCGTTATAGCGAAGAAACACCTCCGACGGGTCTTCGGGCACGCGTACCTGCTGGGTCTGGACGGGCTCTTGCTGGACCTCCCAGCCGAATTGCTCTAAAAATGCGACGCGCGCTTCGTTGGTGGCGACCTCCGTGATTTCCTCGGCGGTATCCGGCGGGGTATCGGAGCCTGACGATTTTTTCAGACACGTAATGAGCACCACGACGGCGAGGATGATCAGCAGTCCAATGAGAAGTATCTTTCGTTTGGAGACTTTGGCGGTCATGATTACCATAGGAATCCCTCCTGTTTTTCAGAATCAGTCTGGTACAACCTATTGTCGCATGGACAAAAATATTCCGGGAGAAGGGGACAAACATGCAGAGACTGGATAAAATTCTATCGAGCGCCGGAGCGGGCTCGAGAAAGGACCTGCGCGCCGCCATCCGGGCGGGACGTGTGCGGGTAAACGGCGAAGTGTGCTGCGACGAGAGCGCAAAATTTGACGAGCAGGCGGCGGAAATTACGTTGGATGGCGAAGCGGTCGAGCTTCTGCGCCCGGCGCTGATTCTTCTCAACAAGCCCGCAGGCTTTTTGACGGCGGCGGACGATCCCCGGCAGAAAACCGTCATGGAGCTCATTCCGGAGCGCTACCGGAAATTCGGCGTCATGCCGGTCGGGCGGCTCGACAAGGACACGGAGGGACTTTTGCTTCTGACGAACGACGGCCAATTGGCCCACCGCATCATCAGCCCCAAGCATGGCGTGTGGAAAACCTACTACTGCGAGCACGAGGGGCAGGCAAGCGAGGCGGATGTGCGGGCGTTTAAAGACGGATTGCAGCTCGCGGATGGGCTTTCGTGTCTTCCAGCTGTGCTCATTCCTCTTGGCGCGGGACGAAGCGCCGTGCGCGTGCAGGAGGGAAAGTTCCATCAGGTGCGCCGGATGATGGCCGCGCGGGGCCTTCCGCTTTTTTATCTCAAGCGCGTGGCCGAAGGCGGGCTCTGGCTGGAGAGCCTCGCGCCCGGGGCCGTCCTGGAACTGGATATGGGGGAAACGGAGCGGCGCATCACAAGTCCTTGTGATTTTGACGAAAAAAAGCTGCTTGCGAATTGCGTAAGAAATTCCCAGCCCTTTGGCGGGAATGACGAAAAACTATGAAAAAGATACAAAAAAGAGCGGCCATTTTGAAATAAAATGTCAAGACCCTCTTGCGC
>OGLH01000658.1_pt1 | contig 10368 bp, 9 predicted proteins | sample 1572791 | NCBI WGS metagenome assembly OGLH01 (sample SAMEA2581913, study PRJEB24529) | metagenome | biome: Human gut stool | place: China | collected 2011
CCGCTCTACGGACAGAAGGAAGATGAATTAATCGTCGTCCTGCTTCACGTGGCGCAGGTAGCCCAAAACAAAGGTGATGATCGCGGCGGCCGCAGACAGCAAGCCGCCCTTGGGTACGATAAAGTTATAGATGTTGACCGCCAGCTCGCCATTGAGCGTAAGCAGTGCGCCCGTCTGAACCAGTAGCATGGCGACCGAAATCAATACGAAAGCGATCAGGCTGACGAGGAATAAAACGTCGAGCAGTTTACAGAAGTTCTTCATACGTTTGCCTCCTTCAGGTGTTCGCGATGGGCAGGATACCCATTGCGATCATCGCGCCGATAAGAACGATGGGAATAACGTAGTGGAATACCAGAGGGAAGAAGGTGACCTGGACCCTGTCTACGCCGGCAAGACCGCAGGAAACGAAGATCGGGGAGGAGCTCGGGGGCGAAGCGCCCTCGGTGGACATCCAAATCAGGAACGCGGCGACCGCGGCGACCGGGCTGACGCCCGCGCCGGTCATCGCAGCAAAGGCAACGGGACCCATAGCAATCGTAGTGGCAACACCGCTGAGCGGGCCACCGACGAGCGCGACAAGGCTGCCGACGACCAGAACCAGTACGGCCTTGGGAAGGGACAGGGACTGAAGCAGAACGTTCAGATCGTCGCCGAAGCCGACCGCGCTGAGCACGTTGCTGCCGGCGATGGCAAACAGGAAGATGCTGCCGACGCTGGCGAAGCTTTTCTGTGTGCCGAGCAGCAGATTGCTCCAGCCGGATACCGTGTGAGGCAGACGCTTCCAGCCTTCGATGATGCAGATGACGCTCATCAAAATGGGGACCCACAGCACGATGCTGATGGACTTGACGCCGGCGGGGCCAAAGCTCTCAAGCGCCTTGAGCTTTTTGGACAGCGGGCTGATGGTGATGATCAGAGGGATCGCAATGCTCACAAACATCAGCAGGGAGGGCCAGTTCTTCTTCAACGCGGCGCTGACGGACATGATGTTCGCGCCGGAGATGGCCTGTACGTGATACTTGCTGACATAATAGCGGACAATGAGCAGCCGGTACAGCACGCACCAGAGGCCGGCTGTCAGCATGGCGAAGTAAAAATTGTCGATCGTTACCAAGGCTGCGACTTGCGGAAGGCCGAGCATGATGAACATGGCGGAACTTGCGGGGAAGGACTGGCCTGAGCCGGCGTTGCCGGCACAGATGGTCGCGGCGGTCTCCTTCGGCCAGCCGGATTCGATCATCCAGGGAATCGTGATGGTGCCGACAGTCGCCGAGTTCGCGACGGAGTTGCCGGAGACCAGGCCGAACAGGGCGCTCGCCAGAACAGAAACGTACGCGGAGCCGCCGCGCAGGCGGCCGATGAGAGAGTTGAGGATCTCGACCAGCTCGCCGATGATGCCGGTTTTTGCCATGATGGCCGACATGAACACGAAGAGCATGGTGGCCAACAGGATCTCTTCCGTGGCAGCCTCATACAGGGCGGAGCCGAGGGTGGTGAAGTAGTTTTCAACACCGCCAAAAAGAGAGACGACGAGAAAACCGAGCAGCATGGACTCCGACATGGAACGCTTGACGAGCGTACTCCAAAGGATGACGACTGCCAAATAGACCACAAAGGCCCATACGCCTATGCCAATGGACATGAATTAGTACCTCCTTATAATTTATTTGGGGAATACGGGACGGGGCACAGTCGATTAGGATAGGGACGCGGAATCCCCTTTGATTTTCACCTCCATGATATTCTCGCAAAAATTGATGAATGCAGACAAGTTCTCACAAAATTCACTTGCTTTTTTCGTCAATTAAGATATTACAGTTTTCTGCAAAAGTCAAAACCGAGAACGATAATGCTGATATTAAGTAAAACTAATACCTTGACATTCCACCGGCATTATAAGTAAAAGCTTATGATAACATGGGGAATGAAGTATTTGCATTCTGCGGATAGAATACACTATACTGCAATTATAACGGAAGACAAATTCTCACAAAAAGCTTCTTTTTACTGGAAAAATGAAAGGAAGTGTCATCATGGCAAAAATTCTCATCACCGAATCGGTCCACCCCATCGGGCCCGAGCTGCTGACCGCGGCGGGCCACACCGTCGTCTACGCCGACCGTGACATGGACATCATCCGCCGCGAGATCGTGGACGCGGACGCCGTGCTCGTGCGCATCATCGAGCTGCCCGGTTCGCTGCTCGCGACGGCGAAGAACCTCAAGATCGTCTCTAAGCACGGCGTGGGCTACGATAATATCGACCTCGACTACTGCAAGAGCCACGGCATCACCGTGACCATCACCCCGAACGCGAACAGCCTTTCCGTCGCCGAGCACGCCTTCACGCTGATGCTCACGCTGGCGAAGAACATCATACCCGTTTCCAACGAGTACCGCACGGTCGGCTTTGCTGCGAAGAACCACGCCCCCGGCATTGAAATGACCGGCAAGACGCTGGGTCTGATCGGCATGGGCCGCATCGGAAAGCATATCCTGCATATGTGCAGGGACGGTCTGGATATGCATGTCATCGTCTACGACCCCTACATCAGCGAGATCCCCGAGGGCGTCGAGAGGGTGGACGACCTTTCCGAGCTGCTGCGCCGCGCCGACGTCGTGACGCTCCATTGTCTGCTCACCGACGAGACGCGCAAGCTCATCGACCGCGAGCGCCTCGCGCTGATGGAGCCCACCGCGCTGCTCATCAACTGCGCCCGCGGCCCCATCGTGGACGAAGCCGCGCTCATCGAGGCGCTGGAGAGCGGCAGACTCGCCGGCGCCGGTCTTGACGTCACCGACCCCGAGCCGGTCGCGCCGGACAGCCCGCTCTTTAAGCTGCCGAACGTCATTGTCACGCCGCACTACGCGCCCACAACGGTCGAATCCGCCACGCGCGTTTCCAAGATTGCAGCCGAAAACATCAATGCGGTGCTTGCCGGTCAAGAGCCGGTGGGCCGCATCGTCTGAACAAGATTAAGAGGAGGAAAGCAACCATGAGACTCGCAACGATCAAGCTGCACGGCGCGGAGGTCGCCGGCATCGTCACCGGGAAGGGCATCCTGCCCGTCGCCGCGCTCAACGCCTACAAGGGCACGGGCTGGAAGGAGGACATGATGAGCCTCATTCAGGCCAATCACATCCCCGGCCTCACTAAATGGTACAACGAGGGCGGCAAGGAGGAGCTTGAGACCATCCCCGGCGTCGTGCCGACGGAGGAGGTCGTCTACGCCCCGCTCTACCGCAACCCCAAGCGCATCTTCGGCATCGGCCTCAATTACGCCGACCACGCCAAGGACATCGGCAACGCCGCGCCCACGGGCTTCCCCGGCAGCTTCTTCAAGATGGCGGATACCCTCATCGGCCCGAATGACGACATCCTGCTGCCCAAGCTCAAGGAAGCGCAGAAGACCACCGCGGAGGCGGAGCTCGGCATCATCATGGGCCGCGACTGCCGCGACGTTCCCGAGGAGGAGTGGGAGAGCGCTATCGTCGGCTACACCACGATCCTCGACATGACCGAGGAATCCATCCTCAAGGGCAACGACTTCGTGCCCGGCAATCCCCGCTATCTGACCATCGTCAAGAACTTCCCGACGTTCTTCTCCTTCGGTCCCCAGCTCGTCACGCCCGACGAGGTGCCCGACGTCCTCAAGCTCGAGGTCCAGAGCGTTCATAACGGCGAAATTCACGCGAAGAATACCGTCGATCATATGACACATCTGCCCGCCCGCTTGGTTTCCCTGCATTCGAGCATTCAGGGCTGGTACGCCGGCGACGTGCTCTCCACCGGCACCCCGCGCGCGTTCCACATTCAGGACGGCGACATCGCCGAGTGCCGTATCGTCGGCCCCGACGGCTTTGAGATGGAGCCGCTGAAGAACCCCGTCGTGGATCTCAAGCTGCACTGAGAAAGATCAAAAATTTTAAGATATCAGGAGGAAATTATCATGGATCTGGGTTTGAAGGATAAGGTCGTCGTTTGTATGTCCAGCGCGTCCGGCTTCGGTAAGGGCATCGCGACGGAGTTCGCCCGCGAGGGCGCGAAGGTGGTTGTCTGCACCAGCGAGGCGTTCAAGGCGGAGCTGGATCAGGCGGTCATCGACATCGAGAAGGAGACCGGCAACCGTCCTTATCCCTATATGTACGACGTGCTCAACAATGAGAGCATCACCGCGATGATCAACAAGGTCGCGGAGGACCTCGGCGGCATCTACGGCCTCGTGAACCACTGCCCCGGCCCGAAGGCCGGCACCTTCGAGGCGCTGACCGAGGCCGACTGGGCGGACGGCTATCAGAAGTGCCTGTACAGCTACACCACCGCCATCCGCGCGGCGCTGCCCTACATGAAGCAGGGCGGCGGCGGACGCATCGTGAACTCCACCTCGTCCTCCATCAAGCAGGAGCTCGATAACCTCATTCTCTCCAACACGTTCCGTATGGGCGTGGTCGGCATGAGCAAGACGATGGCGCGTGAGTTTGGTCCGTACAACATCATGGTCAACACCATGGGTCCCGGCCGCATCTACACCGACCGCATCAAGTACCTCAACACCATCCGCGCCGAGAAGGCGGGCATCACGCTCGAGGAGTACAACACCCGCGACGCCGCGAGCTTCCCGCAGAAGCGCTACCAGACGGCCGACGAGTACGCCCGCTCCGTAGTCTTCATGTGCTCTCCCGCGAACAGCGCGATCTCCGGTCAGGTCATCTGCGTCGACGGCGCCATGACCACCGCGTACTAAGCTTATCCTCTCAGCATACGCTGATCTCTCTTACAGGGAAAAGGGAGCGGCCCAAAGAGCCGCTGCCTTTTCCTATTCCGTTTACGGATCGCCGACGCCGTTTTCCCGCAGCCACGCGCAGATGGCGGCTTCCTCCGGTCGGTCGTTTTTCCACATCATACCGAAAAAATGGCTGCATATCAAGCTTTTTCTTGTAGAAAGGCGTTGGAATTTCTGCTTTTCTTTTAAGCAAGGCTGCGCTATAATGGGGACAACCGATAAGACGAACGGAGGAAAACACGATGGAAAGCTGGAAGGGAAACCGCACTCCCTCGAACCCGCAGGAGGGCTATTACGTCGGCTTGATGAACGCCTGCGGCTACCGCACAAAGGACCTGGAAAAGCCCGTCATCGGCATCGTCAATTCCTTTACGGACGTCAACCCCGGGCACCGTGCCTTCAAGGAGCTGGTGGGCTACGTCAAGGAGGGCGTGTGGGCCGCCGGCGGCACGCCGGCAGAGTTCAATGTGCCCGCCCCTTGCGACGGCATGGCGCAGGGCGAGGGGATGCACTTCATCCTGCCCTCGCGCGACCTGATCGCCGGCAGCATTCAGGCGATGGCGAGCGCCCACGGCTTCGACGGTCTGGTGTTCCTGTGCTCCTGCGACAAGATCGTGCCCGGTATGCTCATGGCCGCCGCAGCGCTCAACAAGCCCTGTATGTTCCTCACGGCGGGCAGTATGCTGCCCTACGAGGCGGACGAGGGCACCTATGTCACGCCCGACCTCAAGGAATCCATCGGTCAGCGCAACATCGACGCCATCAGCGAGGAGACCTTTACCCGCTTCCGTGAGAATATCTGCTTCTCCTGCGGCACCTGCTCGATGTACGGCACCGCCAACACCATGGGCGTATTCGCCGAGGTCATCGGCCTTTGCCCCATCGACAGCACGACCATGCTCTTCTGCTCGTCCGCCAAGTACAAGCAGGCGCGCGACGTCGGCGAGCGCATCGTCACTCTCACGAAGGAGGGTGTGCGCTTTTCCGATATCGTCACCGAGGCGAGCCTCAAGAACGGCCTGCGCCACGTCGCCGCGACCGGCGGCTCGACGAACGCCCAGCTCCACATCTGCGCGCTCGCGCGCGTGATGGGCATTCCGATGGACCTCGCGGCCTTTGACGAGATCCAGCGCGACGTGCCCTGCGTTGCGAAGTTCAAGCCGTCCTCGAAATTCAATATGTACGATTACTACAAGGCCGGCGGCGTGGGCGCGACGATGAAGGCCATCGAGCGCTATCTCAACCCCGACGCGCGTCTGGCGACGGGCGGCACGGTGGGCGAGTTCCTCGCCCGCTTCCGCCGCAGGGTCGATCCCGAGATCATCCACACGGCCGACGAGCCGCTCTACCCCGACGGCTGCTTCGCCGTGCTGCACGGCAATCTTGCGCCGGACGGCTGCATCGTGAAAAAGAGCGGCGTGGTGCCCGAGATGTTCCACCACCGCGGCCCCGCGGTCTGCTTTGACTCTGAGGACGCGCTGCGCGCGGCCATGACGGAGAAGTCCGTCAAGCCCGGCGATGTGCTGGTCATCCGCTACGAAGGCCCCAAGGGCGGGCCGGGGATGCGCGAGATGTCCATTCCCGCGGCCATGCTCGTCGGCATGGGCCTGCACACGAGCTGCGCCATGGTCACCGACGGGCGCTACTCCGGCGCGACGCGCGGCCCCTGCATCGGCCACGTCTCGCCCGAGGCGTGGGACGGCGGCCCCATCGCCGCGGTGCGCGACGGTGACATGATCGAGATCGACATCGACAAACACACCATCCACCTCGAGATTAGCGACGAGGAGCTCGCGGAGCGGCTGGGACACATCAAGCGTCCCGCGCATCCCGCGCCCGGCGTGCTCGGCGCCTACCGCAAAGCGGTCGACAGCGTGAACGAGGGCTGCACCTGGCTCTACGGCAAGGAAGAATAAGAAAACGGCAAGCGCCGCGGTCATCCGACCGCGGCGCTTGTATTGTGCTCGTTTGCTGCTTCAGCGGAGCTTCACCGCGGCGAGCACGGCGGCCTTTCCGTCCGCCTTTTTGATGGCGAGGCGGCAGCCGCTCTCCTCACGGCGGCAGTAGACGCCCAGATTCTCGCCCTCCAGACAGGGAGCGGCGTAGTGGACCTCCATCGACGCGATGCGGCCCGAGGCCAGCTCGGCGGCGGAGAAGCAGTCGAGCAGCACGCGGACGTAGGCGACGTTGTTCATGTGACGGCCAAAGTCGATGTCCGTCGGGCGGACCGTATAGCCGCGCACGAGCTCCGCCTGCGTCAGGTCGTCCGCGAAGCGGGTGGGGTGATCGGTGATGCCGGTGCGGTCGGAGAACGGGAAATTGGCGGGAAAGCCGGTCTGCGCAAACGGCATCAGCTTCTTTTCCGGGCCGAGGACGGCCCACTGCGTGCGCCCGAGGGCGAGCAGCGCGTCGCCGCGGCGCAGACTGTAGCTGCGGTAGCAGCGTATGGCCCTGCCGTCGCACGGCTCCGGCCACGTTGCGGCGGTAAGCTCATCCATGAGACCTGCGCGTTGCAGGAAGTCCACACGCGTGTGGACGGTCAGCCAGAACTCGCCGCGCTTCGCCATCGCCGCGCCGCCGACGCCGATGAGCTCGGCGTGCTGGGCGGCGATGCCCTGAAAGATGGTGAAGGCCGCGAGGGGCGAGAGCTGCGCCGCGGCGTCGCAGTAGTCGGGCGTGACGGTGATGTTTTTTTCAAAAATGCCTTGCTGCATAGCTGCCTCCGATGTGCGTTCAGCTCCGTGCGCGGCGGCTCAGCTGCTGCTGCGCCGCGTGGCGGCGGCGACGCTGCGCGTTCACCACGACGTAGACCATCATAATGATGGTGATGGCGTAGGGGATGATGCCGGTGAGGTCGGAGCTGACGTAGTCCTGCAATCTCAGGCCGATGGCATCGAAGAAGCCGAACATCAGCGCTGCGAGGTAGGCCTTGGCGGGATTCGCCGCGCCGAAGATGACGCAGGCAAAGGCGATGTAGCCGCGGGAGTTGGACATATTCTCGGCAAAGGTGCCGTTGAGGTAGCCGAGCGACAGGTGCGCGCCCGCGAGCGCGCACAGCACGCCGCAGAGGATGCTCGCGAGCCACTTCATTTTTTCCGGCTCGATGCCGGCGGTGCGCAGCGTCTCGGGCTTTTCGCCGCTCGCGCGCAGCCAGAAGCCGTAGGGGGTTTTGTAGATGAACACCCACAGCACGAGGACGAAGAGCCAGGTGAGATACACAAACAGCGAGTGACCGTTGAGCACCGCGCCGAGGAATGGAATTTTATCCAGCAGCGGAAGGTCCACCGTCGGCAGGGAGGGGAAACCCTTCGCGCCGGAGGTGCCGAACACAGAGCGGGAGAGATAGGTCGTCAGGCCGAGCGCGAAGGTATTGAGCGCGCAGCCGATGATGAACTCGTCTGAGCGGAACTTCACGACGAAGAGCGCGAAGAACAGGCCGACGAGCAGCCCCATAAGAAGCACCAGTCCCACGCCGCCCCAGGCGGAGGTAAAGAGATAGCTGCCGAACACGCCGAAGAACGCGGAAAGGTCATCCATGTTTCAGTTCCTCCTTTAAGCGTTCTTCGGCGGCGCGCTTGGCTCTGCGGCGCTCGTGCGCCGCGGTGAGCGAGCGGGTGATGCCGCTCTCGGCGGCCATGCAGAAGATGATAACGGTCTGAATGATGAGGTAGATTTGCGAGGGAATGCCGATAAGCTCCATGCCCTGCGCGCCGATCTTCAGCACGGCGAAGAAGAGCGAGAGGAGGATGACGGTCACAGGCTTATACTGCGCGATCATGGCGACCATCAGGGCCTCGAAGTAGTAGTCCTTGCTCACGCTGTCGCGGTAAAGATGCTCTACGCCGTAGACGCGGAACATACCGACCAGACCGCACATCGCGCCGGAGACGACCATGGAGAGCAGGACGATCTGATCGGTGCGCAGGCCGGAGAAGAAGGCGAAGCGCGGATTCTCGCCGGTGATGCGCATTTCATAGCCGACGGAGGTGCGCTCCATCACATACCACACAAGGAAGGCCATCACCGCCGCGGCAAACACGGCGCTCGTGAGGTTGGAGCGGGGAATGACATTGCCGAACCAGTATTGCGCGCCGAGCTGTTCGGTCGCGGCGACCATGTTCTTATTGGCGTTCTTCCACGGGCCTTTGGCGAGATACTGGCAGAGGTAGGCGGCGATGGTGTTGAGCATGATGGTGGTGATGACCTCGTTGACCTTGACCTTCACCTTCAGAACGCCGGGGAGAAAGGCGTACAGGCCGCCGACCGCCATCGCGGCGAGCGCTGCACAGATGATGACAAGGAAGCGGGGCTGTCCGTCCATCCACACGCCGACCTGCGCGGCAAAGATCGCGCCGAGGAGCAGCTGACCCTCGCCGCCGACGTTGAAGATGCCGACGCGCGCGCCGAGCACGCAGGCAAGGCCGCACACGCACAGCACCATCGCGTACTCCAGAAAGTCGCCGATGTGGCGCGCGCTGTCGAACGCGCCGGAGAGCATCGCGCCGTAGGCCTCGAGCGGGTGGAAGCCGGAGACGGCGAGAATGCCCGCGCCGATGAGGAAGGCAAAGAGGATCGAGAGCAGCAGCGAGAGCAGATAGCGGCAGTTCACCGCGCCTGCGAGCTTTTTCATGTCTTTGCCGCCTCCTTTCCCTCACGGTGGCCGGTCATGTACCAGCCGATCTCCTCCTTGGTGATGTCACTTGTGCGGAACTCGCCGGTGATGCGCCCCTCGTACATCGTGATGATGCGGTCGGACAGGCGGAACACCTCGTCGAGGTCGGCCGAGCAGAGGAGAATGGCACAGCCGGCGTTGCGCTTTTCGATGATGCGGGTGTGGATGAATTCGATGGCGCCCACGTCCACGCCGCGCGTGGGCTGGGCGATGATGAGCACGGGGGAATCAAACGAAAATTCACGCGCGACGACGACCTTCTGCATATTGCCGCCGGACATGGAGCCGACGGCGGTGTCGATGCCCGCGCCGCGGATGTCGAACCTCTCATAGACCTCCTCCGCGTAGCGCTTGATGGAGCTGCGCCGCTGATGAAACGCGAAGCCGCTGAAGGCCGGATCGCGCTGCTTGCCCATGAGAAGATTGTCCGTCACGCTCGCGCTCCGGCTCACGCCGGTGGCGAGACGGTCCTCGGGAATGTGGGAGAGACCGACCTTGCGGATCTCGCCCGCCGTTTTTCCGGTGACGTTCTGCCCGCAGACCTCCACCGTGCCGCGCTCGACGCGGCGCATACCGGTGATGGCCTCCAGAAGCTCGCTCTGGCCGTTGCCCTCGATGGCGGCGATGCCGAGCACCTCGCCCGCGCGGACGGACAGGCTCAGACCGTCCACGGCGACCAGCCCGCGGTCGTCGCAGACGGTGAGGCCGGAGACTTTGATCTGCTCCGCGCCCGCTTCGCCGGTCTTTTCCAGCCGGTCGTAGAGCACCGGGCGGCCGACCATCATCGAGGCGAGCTTTTTTTCGTCCACGTCGCAGGTGTTCTCCACGCCGATGAGCCGTCCCTTGCGCATCACGCCCACGCGGTCGCTGATCGCCATGACCTCGTAGAGCTTGTGCGTGATGATGATGA
>OGLH01000660.1_pt1 | contig 10359 bp, 9 predicted proteins | sample 1572791 | NCBI WGS metagenome assembly OGLH01 (sample SAMEA2581913, study PRJEB24529) | metagenome | biome: Human gut stool | place: China | collected 2011
CCGTCCGATACTCCCCCTCGTCGGTGCCCGCGATCAGAATCGTCGCGCACCCGGCCTTGCGTTCCCCAAGCCCCGTCTCGGCCTCGGGCTGCTTGGCAACAAAAAAGTGGACGCTCCCAAGCGCGATGGCCAGAACCAGGACCAGCGCCAGAACAGCTTTCAAAAGCCCATGGCCGCGCCGCTTTTTTAGGGACTTGCCTTCCGTCTGCTGCGCCTGCTCACGCTGACGGAGATACTCCCGGTGCTCTTCCGTCTCGGGCTCCACGCCCTGCTCATAGAGCCACTTGGCGTATTCCTCGTCGGATTTTGGCGGATTTTTGACCTTTTCTGCCGTCTTGCGGCCGCGGCCCTCGAGTCTTCGCATCACGCGTTCCTCCTCCCGGTCGCGCGCAACGCGCTGGCGGTCCCTTGCCTCGCGCTCTGCCTCGCGCACCCGGTCATACTCCGCCCGGCGCGCGACTTGATAGGCGCTTTTGGACTGCTCGTAGGCCGTCGGCGGGGTGTAGATCCCCTCGTCCGGGAAGCCCGCCGCGTCGTCGTAGAACTTCTCAAAGTCGATGTTCACATCGTCCGCCGTCATGGGCGCGCCCGGCTCCTGCGGTGTGTCCGGCGCGTCGGATTCGTCCGGGCATTCGTCCTCTTCCGGCTCCTCGCCCAAAAGTCCCTTAACCTCGCTGAGCAGGTCGTCGAGCTCGCGGTCGTGATTTTTTACGTCAAAGTCATCCATGCAGGTTTCTCCTTTCTCAGAAGCAGCCAAGCGCCGCCTTCTGCGAAATTCATACAAAATGACACTTTATTATATCAGATCTTTACCGTTTTGTAAACATCTGCTTTTATGGCGCGTATTTGGTTTGAATTTTCCCAGCAGGTATGGTATCATAGACGTACTTTTGAGCCTTGGAGGATCAGATATGGCTGTCGATGTTTCGATTGTTCCCTGCAAAAGCTATGACGCGGAAGAATGCCGAACTGCGCTCACGCAGGCGCTCGCCCCGTTTGGTGGGCTCGACTGGGTCAAAGAGGGCATGCACATTGTCATCAAGGTCAACCTTGTCTCGGCCATGAAGCCTGAGCAGGCGGCCACGACGCACCCAATGCTTCTTTGCGAGCTGACGAAAATGCTGAGAGAACGCGGCGCAAGCGTCCTTCTCGGAGACAGCCCCGGCGGACTCTATACGGCCGCGCACCTGAACCACGTATATGACGTCAGCGGCATGCATGACTGCGAAGCCGCCGGCGCGGAGCTCAATCAGGACTTCTCGCAGAGCGACGCTTCGTTCCCGGAGGCCGTCTGCGCAAAGAAATTCACCTATACCGCCTATCTCGACCGAGCCGACGCGATCATCGACTTCTGCAAGCTCAAGACCCACGGCATGATGGGCATGACAAACGCCGTCAAAAACTACTTCGGCGTCATTCCCGGCACAATGAAGCCGGAGTACCACTATAAATACCCGCAGATCTCCGACTTTTCGAACATGCTGATCGACCTCTCGACGTATTTTAAACCCCGCCTCTGCATCTGTGACGCGATTGTCGGCATGGAGGGAAACGGCCCCACGCAGGGCTCGCCTCGCGAAATCGGAGCGATTCTCGCCGCCGAGTCCCCCTCGAAGCTCGACCTTCTCGCCGCCAAGCTTATTGGCCTCACGGCAGACGACGTCCCGACCCTGCAAGCCGCGCGCGTGCGCGGACTGATCCCGCAGACAGCGGAGGAACTGGAGATTGCGGGAGAACCCGAACGGTTTATCGTTCCGGATTTTAAGACGATGCCCGCCCAGTCGAGCGTCTTTTTCCACAAGGCCGGAACCGGCGCCATCGGAAAAGTCGTCGATAAGATCATGTTCCAGGCGCTGACTCCCTGTCCAAAGGTGAAGAAAAACGCGTGCATCGGCTGCGGCAAGTGCGCGAAGATTTGTCCTGCCAAAGCCATCCGGATGGAAAACAAGCTTCCCACGATCGACCGCAAGACCTGCATCCACTGCTTCTGCTGTCAGGAGTTCTGCCCCAAGGGCGCAATGGGCGTTTCCCGGCCGTTTATCGCGCGGCTTCTCAATCAATAAAACCTCGTAGAGTTTCGCCCCGCAGGGCGAAATAAATTAGAAATCCATGTTATCCGGCGGCTCTGCCGACCGGACAGGACAGCCGTTAGCGGTTTTACCGCTTACGGATGTCGCGTGCCCCTTGCGGGTAAACATACCGATCACCTCGCAAGTGTGAGCTTTTCACGCGGAGCGTGAAAAGCTTGCGCGCAGTCGAGGTGCAGTCCCACTGTCGAAAAAGCGTCAGCTTTTTTGACAGGTTAGATTGCCTTTTCAGGTCTTTTCCTGTATAATGGTGGCGCGTTAAACGCGCAGGTGTGAATACAATACGAAAGGATGAACAACCAATGAGCATTTCCTCTTCCGCTCCCTGGCTCAAATACTACGGCGACACGCCGCAGCATCTCAAATACCCGCAGAAAACCATCTATGAGATGGTGAAGTCCGCCGCCGACAAATACCCCAAGAACTACGCCTACGAGTTCATGGGCAAAAAAACGACGTACGCGGAATTCATGCAGAAGATTGACGCCGCCGCGAAAGCCTACATGGCGCTCGGCATCCAGAAGGGCGACCGCGTGACGATCTGCATGCCGAACTGCCCGCAGGCTGTCGACAGCTTCTACGCGCTCAACCGCATCGGCGCGGTGTCCAACATGATTCACCCCCTGTCCGCAGCGGGCGAGATCAAGTTCTATCTGAACTTCTCAAAGTCCAAAGCGATTTTGACCCTCGACCAGTTCTACGGCAAAATTGCCCCGATCATGCCGGAGCTTGATAACCCCGACACCAAACTCGTCATCGCAAAAGTTGAAGACGAGCTCTTCCCGCATCTGGCGCTTGGCTATGCGCTCACGGCCGGCCGGAAATATCCGCACCCTGAGCGCAAGGGCAATTACATCTGGTGGAAAGATTTCCTCCGCAAAGGAAAGAAGCTGAACGCTTTCCTTCCCAAAAACGCACAGAAGCCCGAAGACGGCGCTTCGATTCTCTATTCTGGCGGCACGACCGGCACGACGAAGGGCATTCTCCTTTCCAATATGAACTTCAACGCTCTGGGTCTTCAGACCATCGCGGCCTCCGGTTTTGCCCCCATCAACGGGCTCAAGATGCTCTCGGTCATGCCCGTGTTCCACGGCTTCGGCCTCGGCATCGGCATCCACACGGCGTTAATTGGCGGCGCGTGCTGCATCCTCGTTCCGAAGTTCAACGTCGCAACGTATGCAGACCTCCTCATCAAAAAGCAGCCCAACATCATCCCCGGCGTTCCGACGCTCTTTGAGGCGCTGCTGCGCGCGGATAAGCTGGAAAATGCGGACCTCAGCTGCCTCAAGGGCGTGTTCTGCGGCGGCGACAGCCTGTCCATTGAGCTCAAAAAGAAGGTCGACGAGTTCCTCAAGGCGCACAACGCGTCCGTGCAGATCCGGCAGGGCTACGGCCTCACCGAGTGCGTCACGGCCAGCTGCCTGACCCCGAAGGACTATAACCGCGTGGGCTCCATCGGCGTTCCCTTCCCCGATACGTATTACAAGATTGTCAAGCCCGGCACGACCGAAGAGTTAGATGCAAACTTCGAGGGCGAAATCTGCATCTCGGGCCCGTCCGTCATGCTGCGCTACGTCGATAATCCCGAAGAAACGGCCAACACGCTCCGCCGCCATGAGGACGGCCGCATCTGGCTCCACACGGGCGATCTCGGCAAGATGGACGAGGACGGCTTCGTCTTCTTCTCGCAGCGCATGAAGCGCATGATCATCACCTCCGGCTACAACGTCTATCCCGGCCAGCTGGAAAACATCATCGACGGCTATGAGAAGGTGCTTCTGTCCTGCGTCATCGGCGTCAAAGATCCGTATAAGGTGCAGAAGGTCAAGGCCTTCGTCGTGCTCCGTCCGGGCTATGAAGCGAACGACGAAACGAAAAAGGAGCTTCTCGACTACTGCCGCCAGCACATCGCGAAATACGCCATGCCGTATGACATTGAGTTCCGCGATGAGCTTCCCAAGACGCTCGTTGGCAAGGTCGCCTACCGTATCCTCGAAGAGGAAGAGGCCGACCGCCAGGCTACGCAGGAAGCTGTGCAGGCCGCGCAGGAAGCGTCTGAAAACAAGTAACGCAGCATCCAACAACGTGCGGGCCTTCGGGCTCGCACCTGTTCTATGGGAGGAATCTTCATGGCCAATTTTAAATTGCGCATATGGGAGCTGGACGCGCTGCGCGGCGTGTGCATTGCGTGCGTGATCGTCGTGCATTTTCTCTTTGACCTGTCGTTTTTCGGTGGGCTCGATCTGACGCTCCCGGCGTGGTACGTCTTCCTTCAGGAATACGGCGGAGCGATTTTCGTGGTCCTTTCGGGTGTCTGTGTAACGCTGGGATCCAAAAGCGTCCGGCGGGGTCTGATCGTCTTCGCGTGTGGGATGCTCATTACCGCCGTGACCTACGGCATGTACCGGCTCGGGATGTCCGGCGCGGACGTGGTCGTGAAATTTGGCGTTCTGCATCTTCTTGGCGTGTGTATGCTCGTCTATCCCGCGTTCAAAAAGCTCCCGCCAGCCGCGCTCGCGCTCCTCGGACTTGCCATTGCCATTACGGGCTACGCCATCCGGGGCATCATCGTCCCGCAGCGCTGGCTCTTCCCGCTGGGGCTCACTTACGAGGGCTTCACATCAAGCGACTACTTCCCCCTCTTCCCGCAGCTGGGCTACTTTTTAATTGGCGCTGCCATCGGCAAAACGGCCTACCGCGAAAAGCGGACGCTTCTTCCCGGCTCGTTTCAGAAAACCGGCATTGCCCGCTTTTTCTGCTGGTGCGGTCGGCAGTCACTGTTCATTTACCTCTTGCATCAGCCGATCGTCTACGGCCTTCTCGAGCTCGTTCTCCTGCTGCGCGGATGACCCGGCATAAAAAATAGCTTCCCGCACCGTACCACAAACGCGTGGTTTTGCGTGCGAGAAGCTTTTTTCTGTTTTTCGTAGTTCGTCTATACCGCCCAGTGCTGCGCGCCGGTCAGCTCGTCTAAAATCAGCGCCCCCACTGTCACCGCGTCCTCAATTGTCAGATAGCTTGGCGCGCTCTCATCGACCAGAAGCCTTCCCGACGCGGGGAACTCCTCGTCCGCGAACCAGACCTTGAGCCATACCGGATACCTCGGCGCAAAGTCAAAGCGCGCGCAAAAATCCGCGTTGGACGGCAGCAGTTCCGCGCCCAATGTTTCGCACCGCCGCGCCAGTTCCTCCCGCGGCAGCACGCCCAGATCGCGCCTGACGATCAGCTCCGTGTTCCGGTCCAGTCCGCCGCCGCGGACGAGCCCGTCCTTGTATTGGGAAAATGTGATTGTTCTGCCGCTCAGGGGCGTTCCGTCTGCGAGGTCGAGATAATGCAGCAGCGTCAGCGTGTGCCACTTGGATACAGGCGGCGTGATTTTGCCGGCCGGCCATTGAACCTCGACACACCTTCCAAGCGTCCGCACCCAAAACACGCCGTTTTCATATCGCACGCCGGCCTTCTCAGGAATCTCTTCCGGCACATGCCGCAAAAGCCGCGACCGTGCGGCCTCCAGCATACGTTCAAACTGCCGGTTTTCCATTACTTGCTCTTCTTGCTTTCCGCCAGAACCTTCCAGTAGTCCTCATAGTTCGCCTGCAGCAGCTCTGGCGTGTTGAGCCCATAGGGACACTTGGACATACACTGCCCGCAGTGCAGGCAGTTTTCGATCTGGTGCATCTTCTGCTGCCACTCTTCGGTCAGCCATTCAGCCGCGGGCGCTCTTCGGACCATAAGGGAAATGCGCGCGCACTGGTTGATCTCAATTCCGGCCGGACACGGCATGCAGTATCCGCAGCCCCGGCAGAACCCGCCGCGCAGCTCCTTGCGGTCCTGCTCAATTCTCGCCCTGCGCTCGTCCGTAAGCTCCGCGCCCTCGCGGATGCACTGGAGGAACTGATCGAGCTCGCATTCGCGCTGTACGCCCCAGATGGGAACCACGCCCTCCTGCGTCTGCATCCATGCCGAGGCCGTCAGGCCGTCACGGATGAGGCCGCCCGCCATGCCCTTCATGGCGATGAAGCCCATTCCCGTCTCGCGGCACTTCTGCACAAGCTCCAGCTCCTGCGCGCCCGCCAGATAGCTGAACGGGAACTGAAGCGTCGCGTAGAGTCCGGAATCGATCGCCTCGTGCGCCACCGAAAGGCGATGATTGGAGAGTGAAATATAGCGGATCTTGCCCTGCTTTTTTGCCTCCAGCGCCGCGTCATACAGCCCGTCCTCTCCGCCGGGTCTTGGACAGAAGGATGGGTTGTGGAACTGGTAGATATCAATGTAATCGGTTTTCAGCATGCGAAGGCTTGTCTCCAGATCCTTCCACATTTCGCTTGATGTCTGTGCGGCCGTCTTTGTCGCAAGAACGACCTTATCGCGCATCCCGGAGAACGCCGCGCCGATCTTCTGCTCGCTGTCGGAATACGCGCGCGCCGTATCGTAAAAGTTGATGCCGCCGTCATACGCCTTGTGCAGCAGATATACAGCCTCCTGCTCGCTGATGCGCTGGATGGGCAGGCAGCCAAGGCCGTTTTTCTCAATGACAAGTCCCGTCTTGCCAAGCGTGATCTTGTTCATGGAAGTCTCCTCCTTTATTTATCTACATCCAGTATACTAAAAATGCCGGAAAAAGCAAAGTGTATTCTACTGTTTGGTTACATACCGCATAGACGCTTGCAGTGAAAATCTTTCTGTTTTCCTGGGGCGTAAGGGATTCAATGTCACTGTCATCAATCCGCTGCTGCTCAAAAAGCATCCATGTGCTGCCACTCTCAGAAAGACAAAAACAGGAAAAGCTGACACAAAAGGTATCGCGCTGTTCCTTGCTGCGGAAGGCTTCCAGCCCGATTTTCCTGTGTTTTACCACATTCAGGAGCTATCCACATGCAAGGGAGTACTCCCTTGGCTTCCTATTCCAGACCCGGCTGGGTCAGATCGCTGAGGGAAAATTCGTAGCGCATGGCGAGCGTCTGAAACAGGATGTGCATGACCCGCTCCGAGACCGCGCGGATATCCCGCCCCGCGATATACGCCAGCGTCTTCTCGATCTCCTCCTCCGGCACGCGGTAGGCGCGCAGGCTCATCGTCAGAAACAGCTGGATCTTTCGCTCGAGCGTCAGCGCTTCATCGCACGGCTGCGCCATATACGCGCGCATGATGCCCGCCGAGCCGAGCTCCATCGCGTAAAAATCGGCCGCCGTGAACCCCGGCTGGTACGCGCCGAAAATCTGCTGGATCTCCTTGGCCGTCTCGCGGAAGATATACTCGGACGCTTCCTTCTGCGTATAGGCCTCAAGATAAATTTCCCGCAAATTCTCGTTGAGCTCTGTGAGCGTCATCTGAATGGCTGTCTCGACCGCGTAGACATAGATGGGCGGCAGCGTCTGCCCCGCCGTCTGGCGCGCCATGGCAAACTGGTTGCCGAACATGAACTCGACGAGATCTGTCAGAACGCCGTCCTTGGCGCCATTTATCTGGATGGCGGTTTGGACGATCTGTGCGACCGTCGTCTTCTTGTATCCCTGCTCCAAAAAGAGCTTGACGCAGACCGTCAGGATGCGCTTTTTCGATGGCAAGCTCGCGCTTGTGATTGCGATAGGATCACTCCCCTTCCCCGGATTTCTTCGTGCTTGGCATGTATGCCAAGATTATATCAGACCGGGAAGAAAAAGGCAAGGGAGCAAAAAAATTTTACGCCGCTTGACAAACGCACCCATGCGCGCTATATTAGTTAACGAACGTTCGTTAGTCGTCCTTAGGAGGCCGTATGAAGCAGGAAGACACAAAGCAAAAAATTTTGGACAAGGCGCTCGCGCTGTTCTCGAGCCGGGGCTACGATGCGGTCAGCGTCGGTGAAATCGCGCAGGCTGTCGGCATCAAGGCGCCGTCGCTTTACAACCATTTCCCGAGCAAGCAGGCGATTTTCGATGCGCTCGTGGAGTCCGTCGCCGCGCAGTACACACGCGACACCGATCAAATCTCCATCCACGTCCAGAACGCACCGCAGGATATCCCCGTTTTCACTGCGATTACCGAAGACGCGCTCTATGAAAAGGTCCGGCAAATTTTCGAGTATTCGCTCCACAACGAGACCATCCGCCGCTTCCGCCGCATGATGACCATCGAGCAGTTCCGCTCCCCGGAGCTCTCCCGGCTCTACACCGAGCGCTACATCACGCGCGTCGTGCGCTATCATGCCGGGCTTTTCGAAAGCCTCATTGCGGCGGGCGAAATCCGGCACGAAAATCCGCAGACGCTGGCGCTTTTGTATGTCTCACCAGTCATCACCCTCCTTGGCATCTGCGACCGCGAGCCCGAACAGGAGGCCGCGTGCTTAGAGAAGCTGCGCGCACACGTGAGCCTTTTCTTCCGCACCTTCAACCTGTCGGCAAGCGGCAATCCATCTCAAAAAGGAACACACGCATGAAAAAACGAAACTTTACGCTTTTGTGGCTCGTGCTGTGCCTTCTTCCGACAGCCATGCTGAAGCTGCGCGGGCGCATCCGAAGCGCGGCTGTCCGCAAAACGGTGCTTTGCCTCCTCGCAGCCGTTACCGCCATACTCGTCGTCGGCCGCCTGATTTCGGGCGTGCACTGGCTGAGCGATATTCTTGGCGGCGTCTTCCTCAGCGCCGGACTCGTTCTGCTGTACGCGTTCATTTGCCCGGAGGACAGCTCATCCAACGCATAAGCGGCTTTTGCCGCGCATCCATTTCCGGCCCCCGCGCCGAATTTAAAATTAAAGGAGAACTTTTTGAACCTTACAATGTTATCACTGGAGCGTGTGGCCTGACCGGGAGGTCTGGCAAATCTGCTACACGCCATTCCTCCCGAAGCCCTGGTCCACATCTTCAGGAGGATTTCACATGAATCGCGAAAACAAACGCAAAACCTTTGAAAAAGACTACTATAAAACCCACGCCTGCAGCGACACCTTCGTCTGCAAGGTCTGCGGCCGGACCGTCATCCCGGAAAACGCCGGCTCTGACCACCGGAACCATTGCCCCAATTGCCTCTCGAGCCTGCATGTCGATATTGACCCCGGCGACCGCGCGTCCGACTGCGGCGGGATCATGGAACCCGTGGCCGTCTGGGTGAGAAAGGGCGGCGAGTGGGCGATCATCCACCGCTGCAAACGCTGCGGCGTGCTCCACTCCAACCGCGTCGCGGCGGATGACAACCCCATGAAGCTCATGTCGATTGCCCTGAAGCCCCTGTGCGAGCCGCCGTTCCCCATCGAGCGTATCGAAGAGCTGACGGCCTGTATGGCAGGCGACGGCAGGATACGGTAACAAAAGAGCGAGACTTCCACCTGCGGAAGCCTCGCTTTTCCTGTTATGTGCGGCTGTATCCGGCCACCTCTTTGGCAGGTCTGGCGTTTACTGCTTGCCGAGATACTTGCCGCACTCCCGCTCCAGCGCCTGCCAGACCGGATACTCCGCCCCCTGCGCGTCAAAAAAGCGCTTTAAGTCCCGGTTGAGCGCGTCCATTTCATCGACCGCATTCATCGCGTGGTCGGACGCGCAGAGTTTCCCGAGGCTCGTTGCACACATGAGCTTAAAAAAGCGAAAGCAGGTCTTGCGGTATGCTGCATCCTCAAATTCCTTGTCTGCATCCGGCAGAATCTCGTGACCGGCGTTTCGGATTGCCCGGTAACCCTCGATATTCGCATCGATCAGGCGATTCAGATAAGCGTTGTCCCTTTTCAGCTTTTTCAGGTCGCCGTCGGTCTTGTAGCACGCGAAGGCCGCCGGCATCACGAACGCCGCGTGGCAGAGCAGATAGTCTTCCATATTGTGCTCGTAGACCACCTTGTACTTTGTGCCGTCAAAAATTTGCCGGATGAGCGGCTCGTTGGCGCTTGCGCCCGGAATCTGGCCGATGGTGATCTTCTTGAGGTCGATCGAGCAGACCTTATCCTGCTCGCGGTGTCCCGCCGAAAGCGCGAAGGCAAACAGCACATTCTTATCCGGCAAAGCCTCGGAAAGCGCCCTTGCGCGCACATTGTTTCCCACAAAGACGAGATTCTTCGCCCGGCTTTCGCGCAGCGTGTCGAGAATCGAGTCCAGCTGCGTATAGCGCAGGACGACAAAGACCACGTCGTAGCTGTCCTCGGGCTTCAGCTCTGTCACGACTGGAACCCGGCTGACCGACACGCGGGGCGAAAATTTGTCCTTGATCCGAAGCCCGTTTTCCCGGATTTCCTCCGCCCATTTTCCCCGCGCAAGCAGCGTTACGTCCTTCCCGGCGCGGAAAAGATTTCTCGCCAGATTGCAGCCCAG
>OGLH01000663.1_pt1 | contig 10340 bp, 10 predicted proteins | sample 1572791 | NCBI WGS metagenome assembly OGLH01 (sample SAMEA2581913, study PRJEB24529) | metagenome | biome: Human gut stool | place: China | collected 2011
ACAGCAGGGTCGAGGAAGCTATTGAGGATGGCGTATCACTTCCTTTCGGTGTCTGCGGTATTCATGGTGGCGTTCCATCGGATCCGCGAGGGGAGTACGCAGCTGTGCCACCCTTTTTTGCCCTCTTCGACCGATAATGCGGGCAAATAACGACAACCGCCCGGAAGCTCTGCTTACAATCGTGGACACAGCGGCGGCAGAGCGCGTTGTACGCCTTGCGTCCCCGGTCATTCAGGAAGAACGACCAATCCAGCTTTTTTGATTTGCTCATGCGCGGCATATCTGTACTCCTTTCCCGAATTACAATTCGTTTCTCTGCTGTACTTTCAGCAGTTCCCATACGTCAGCCATCCGTTCTTTCAGCTCGGCAACGTCGGCATCGTAGAAATGCCCGGTGCTGTTAATGCGGCGGCAGACGTGGTTGATGTTTGTGGCAATTCTGCTGACAGCGGCAGCTAACTTTTTCTGCTCGGTGTAATCGACCTTGATGATGTACCCGTCAATCAGCATTTTCCGGGCATGCGCGCCGAAATTGCGGGTGCAGAGCTGGTTCATCTTGTGGTGGATCAGGCTCAGCTCCTGCTCGTTTAGGCAGATTTCCTTGCGGATGGGTCGCGTGCGATCTGGCATGTATTACTTCCCCCTCAGTTCCAGACAGAACTCATCATCGCCTTCCTTCCGGATTTGCAGGTAATCCGTGTCGGAAAGTTCTGTTAAAACAACGGAAATCCTTTCCTCCGGCATGTTCAGCTGACAGGCCAGCTCCGACAACTCAACGCCTTCATCGCCAAGGGCATAGAGGATTGCGGCGAAGCCTTTTGCCTCAACAGAAAGGTGCGTGTCTTGCAGCAGTTCTGTGGGGACAGCGGTCATGTGGGTACGGTTGTGGTAAGTGATCATAATGTTTCTCCTTTCAATTTTGAAAAACTTTGTTTGAAGGGCGGCTTGGAAGCGAAGCTGTTTGCCTTTCACTTTACAACGGAAACAACGATGCCGGGTGTCATGCTTTTGCCATAAAGAGGACAAAAAAGAAGCGCTTGCCACTACGACAAGCGCTTTGTTTTTGCATCAATTATTCGAGCAAATCCTCTATATCCCTTTGATCGTATTCAATTTTCTGCATCAGCCGACAGACACCGTCTGCCTCGTCCCGCTGCTGCAAAAGCTGGGCAAACGCCCGATAGAGCGCGGCCTGACGCCGCTCGATCACGCCGCGATTCTGCTGCATGGCATCCGCTGCTTTGCGGATAGACAGCCCCTCGGAAAAGCGTTTCCGGAAGAGATCGGCGTAGTTGTTGAGCACCGTTTTAAGCGACTGCTGGGCAAACGCAAGATCCTCACACATGGCCTGATATGCCTCGCGGTTGGATATGCCGATGTACTGCTTCCGTTCCCGGATGAGCTTGTAGCGCCGCAGATCCATCCGGTAGTTTTCGCAGATGTCCTTGGCGTATTCATAGTAGGTTCTGCTGCAACGGATGGCGCGCTCTGCGTACTCGTCATCGACGTAAGTGAAGGGCTTGCTCTTGGGCTCCGGAAAGCTGTCCTCATACACTTCGCGGACGGTGCCTTCGTCGATCTCGCGCCGGGTTTGGCGGACGTATTTATCCCGCAGCACACCATCGACTTCGACCTGCTCGCAGAAGGAGGTGTACCGGATGAGGTAGTAATGCTCGTTGTCTTCTTTGGAAAAGCTGGCGTCCTTGCAGACCACGATGGACTCGCCGGTGTCGATGTCCTTGAGCACCCGGACAACGAAGATGGGCTTTCCGTCGTACCGCGTATAAAACCCGGCAAATACCCGTTTGAGTGCCATAAGAAAGCCCTCCTTCCACCAATTTTCTTACAGTATAGCACAGATTTCGGCGGAGAGAAAGAGCGGCATTGGGACGGAGAAAACTGGGATTTGGAGGATTAGCAAGCACAGCCGCTGTCCGTACACACGGCGATTTTGGGAGTATCCCAAGCCCTTATTTATAAAAGTGCGGCTCCTGAGTCCCTGCCAGCAGCGTCCCCGTGTAGATGCCGCCCCTGCATTCGTTCAGGAGTCGTCTGCGCCTTTCTGCAAATCTATTGTACATATCGCGCCTTCTCTTGTGCTTACCTTATTGGTTTCTTTCATCACCAAAAGAATAGTGCGAGCGGAAGGGAACGTCAAAGCTGCGAAAACTGATTTTCAGATTTGATGGCGTCGATGTGAGGAACAAATCATCATCGATGCGATGGTTGCCATATCGCCGTATCGCAGAAAATATTTTTGCCAAATCAAAGGATTTTCTTGAATTGGACACGCTGATTCGCTATAATCTATAATATAGTCATTCTATAGCATGGAGGGACTCTATATGGCAAGTTATAAGTCGAGAGTGATTGACGTGACTATTGTGAATCGCCTGAGAAACAAAGGAGCGATCCTTGTGGAAGGAGCGAAATGGTGCGGCAAAACAACCACCTGCGAACAGCATGCCTCCAGCATTTTGTATATGAGCGACCCGGATCGGGTAAAGCAAAACCTCCAGTTGGCGGATATCAGTCCTCGTTCCCTCCTCCAGGGTGAGACGCCGCGCCTGATCGACGAATGGCAGATGGCACCCAAGCTGTGGGATGCTGTGCGCTTTGAAGTGGATCACCGAGATGGCTTCGGGCACTTTCTGTTGACCGGTTCTGCTGTGCCTGCGGAGATGGAGCAGGTGCATCATACGGGCACCGGCCGCTTTGCGTGGATCAAGATGCGGCCCATGAGCCTGTACGAATCTGGCGAGTCCTCTGGCGCAGTCAGTCTCAGCGAGTTGTTTTCTCCTGATGATAAACCGATTTTTGCGGAAAACAAGGCTACGTTAGAGAATATCGCATTTCTTATCTGTCGCGGTGGCTGGCCGCAAGCGACTTTCCTGGAGGGCGACGATGCACTGGTACAAGCCTTTGACTACCTGGATGCAGTTGTGAAGTCCGATATCAGCCGAGTGGACGGCGTTTCCCGCAATGAGACCCGTGCACGGCTCTTAATGCGTTCTCTTGCGCGTCACCAGGGAACACAGGCACCGAACACCACGATCTGCGAGGATATCAACGTCAGCGACGATATGGAGCTGAGTAAGGATACCGTTGTTTCCTATACGAATGCGCTGAAAAAGATCTTTGTGATAGAGGATTGCCCTGCTTGGAGTCCGAATCTTCGCTCCAAGACAGCGATCCGCACATCTGACACACGCTATTTTGTTGATCCTTCTATCGCCACTGCAGCGCTGGGCATTGGTCCCGGTGATCTGCTGAACGACCTTGAAACCTGCGGCCTATTCTTTGAAGCGCTCTGCATCCGCGATCTGCGCGTCTACGCGGAAGCACTGGACGGCAGCGTGTATCATTTCCGCACCAAAGAAGGCTTGGAGTGCGACGCTGTTATCCACCTGCGCAACGGAAGCTACGGCCTTGTAGAGGTCAAGCTCGGTGGAGACAGGCTCATTGAGGAAGGTGCACATACGCTGAAGACGGTCGCTGATAAGATCGATACGAAAAAAATGAAAGAGCCCTCCTTTCTGATGGTTCTGACCGGCACCTCCCCCTATGCCTACCAGCGCGAGGACGGCGTGTATGTGGTGCCCATCACAGCGCTGAAGAATTAGGAAATCCCATAATGATGCCGATAGTGTTTTGGCACCTTGGATTATAGAACAAACAGGGAGCATACGATTATGATAGATGTTTCAAATTTGAAAGACGCCTTAGAAACTCTGGGATTTGTTGCGCATGGCGATATACATGAGAAGGTATTTCCTGAAATTGGGTGCAGCCTGAAAGTAGATTTCCAAGCAAAAAGACTGATTTATCCAAATGAAATAAAGGGCAGAGAGCGCAACAATGGTTTTGATAAGAAAGAGAACTTCGTTGTATTTGAATGCGTATGTCGGCTCCTGCTAAAAGAGTATCGTCCTGAGCATATAGAGCTGGAAAAAGAATGGCATCTCGGGCACGACCCCAAGGGTGGACGCGCCGATATTTGCGTGACCGACACAAGCGGAAATATGCTTTTCATTATCGAGTGCAAAACCTGGGGCAAAGCGTACGACAAAGCACTTAATAATACCAAAAACGACGGAGCGCAGTTGTTCTCCTATTGGCAGCAGGAGCAGTCTTGCAAATGGCTTGTTTTGTATGCCTCTGATTTGAAGGGCGGCTGTATTGTACATAAAGCATCTACGATTGACTGTTCCGACGACGCAAATATCGTCCTGCTTTCAAAAAAGGATAAGTCCATCAAACTTTATCGGGATGCGAACACCGCATCAGCCAAGTATGAAGCCTGGAAAGAGACCTATGGAAGGCAGATCCATGATGATCTGATCTTCTCCAAGGATTCCGTTGCCTATCAAATTGGGGTAAAACCGCTTCGGAAAAAGGACCTTCGCGATTTCACGCCAGATGACAAAATTGTCAATAAATTTGAAGAAATCCTGCGGCACAATAATGTAAGTGACAAGGAAAATGCTTTCAACAGGCTTGTCGCGTTGTTCATTTGTAAGCTTGTCGATGAAAGCATAAAGGATGAAGACGACGAAGTAGAATTTCAGTATAAGCAAGGAACGGATACATACGAGACTCTGCAAGATCGACTCCAACGGCTCCACAGAGACGGTATGGAGAAATTCATGCGGGAGGAAATACTTTATGTGCCTGCGGATTATCCGGAATGGCTATTTTTGACATATACCGGTTCCAAACGAAAAAGCGCGATTGAGGATCTTCGGAATACGATCCGTATTTTAAAATTCTATTCGAATAATGAATTCACGTTCAAAGATGTCCACAATGAAGAACTGTTCTATCAGAACGGAAAGATTCTCGTTGAGATGGTGCAGTTGTTTGAGAAATACAGAATTGTCTATCCGTCCAAGCATCAATTCCTGGGCGATCTCTTTGAACAGCTGCTGAACAAGGGGTTCAAGCAAAATGAAGGACAATTCTTTACGCCGATACCGATCACTCGGTTCATTTGGGATAGTCTGCCTGTTGATCGGATGGTAAAGTCTGATAGGGGAAACGTTTATCCAAAGGTCATTGACTACGCCTGCGGGGCCGGACATTTTTTGACGGAAGCTATCGAAGCGATCAATTATTTTGTACAGTCGGATGGAAATAATGCATGGGTCAGAGATCACATTTACGGAATCGAAAAAGACTATCGTCTTGCCCGCGTTGCAAAAATATCCCTGTTTATGAACGGCGCGGGAGAGGGCAACATTATTTTCGGCGACGGGTTGGAAAATGCACCTGATAAGGGGATCGAGAACGGCACTTTTGATATTCTGGTGGCTAATCCGCCATATGCAGTAAAAGATTTCAAGCAGCATCTACAACTTAAGAACAACAGCTTTACCCTTCTTGACCGGATTGGCATGAATGGCGGAGAGATCGAAACACTGTTTGTGGAGCGAATTGCACAGCTGCTAAAGCCGCAGGGAGTCGCAGCGGTGATCCTGCCGAGTTCCATTCTCTCAAATGACAGTGCAAGCTATACCGGAGCCAGGGAGCGGCTTTTGCAGAATTTCTATATCCGAGGAATTGCCGCTTTCGGTTCCAAAACCTTTGGCGCGACCGGGACTAATACCGTTGTGATGTTTCTGGAAAAATTCAATGAACCGCCGAAACAGATTGACTTGTCAGCGGATTCTGTGGATGCGATTTTCAGCGGCGCGGAGCTTGCCGGATGGAAAGATAGGGACATTTTCGAGGCATATCTTGCACAGATTGATATCGACGAGAATGAGTACAGAGCCTTTTTGAATAAATCCCTTTCCGTTGCAGACCTGGAAGGATCCAAATACTTCAAAATGTATGTGACGGCGTTTGCCGATTCCGCAGATGCGAAGAACCTGCTGAAAACAAAAGCATATAAGCAGAAAAGTGCTGATGAGCAGGCAACCGCGTATCTGGAAAGATTGTATTCGTATGTTTCCTCCATTGAGCGGGAAAAACTGTTTTATTTCTCGCTGGTGTATCAGCAGACAACCGTGATCATTACGGCTCCGGCAGACAACAAGGCACAGAAAGAATTCCTCGGATATGACTGGTCAAACCGCAAGGGTAACGAGGGCATTCAGATCATCACGCCAGGCGGAAAGATGTATGACGATGCAGATCGAGTAGCACAAGGGACTCTTGCTCATTCCATCAAGAAGTCTTTTGATGGAATGGCACCTTCTTTCAACGAAGAACAGGCCACCTATGCGTCCGTTGTCAATACAAAGAATATGCTTGATTATTCGAGAGTTAATTTCAACAAGGCTCTAAGAACAAGCGTTAAGAAAGCTTTCCATATATCAAGCAAGTATCCATTGGTAAAACTTGCTTCAGTTTGTGATCTGAATACCTCAAAAACCGAGATTCATGATACTCCGGACGATTTGCTTGTTTCGTTTATCGATATGGCCTCTGTAAGCAGCGAAGGATTTATTGAAAGAAAAGTTGATCGTCCCTACGGCGAAGTACGCAATGGAGGATATACATACTTTGCTGAGGGAGATTTCATTATTGCGAAAATAACCCCATGCATGGAAAATGGAAAGTGCGCAATTGCGGAGGGATTGACGAACGGTATCGGATTTGGTAGTAGCGAGTTCCATACTTTTAGATGCCATGCAAGCGAAATTCTCACTAAGTTTCTCTTTCTTCTCCTCAATCAAACTACGGTGCGTAAAGCTGCTGAGGATGCAATGACTGGAGCAAGTGGACATCGTCGTGTACCTGCAGCGTTTTATGAAGAGATGCTGATTCCGGTTCCGCCCATTCCAGTCCAGCAACAGGTTATTGACGAATGTGCAAAAATCGACGAGGAATATAATGCCACCCGTATGAGAATTGAGACCTACAGGCAGAAGACAGCTGATTTGTTTGCAGAGTTGGATGCTGTTATGTCGACCACGGAGGGGAACAGACTGAGCCTGTCTGATACAGAAAAATTCAGCGTTGCTATTGGCAAGCGAGTTTTGGACAAAGAACTTGCATCGAATGGTACAATTCCCGTTTACAGCGCCAATGTCACTGCGCCGTTTGGATTTATTGATAAATTGCTGATTACGGATTTCTCCGCGCCCTCTGTGTTGTGGGGAATTGACGGAGACTGGATGACCAGCTATTTGCCTTCAGATATGCCGTTCTATCCCACAGATCACTGCGGTGTCCTCCGCTGCAAGAACTCTGAAGTAAATCCACGTTATCTTGCTCATATTCTTGAGGTCGAAGGTAGAAAAATGGGATTCTCCCGGTCGTATCGTGCTTCCATCGACAGAGTGCATGGAATTGCATTTACCGTTCCTGATATTTCAATACAAAACAACGCTATGTCGAAAGTAGCAGACTATGAAATGGCTATAAAAGAATTGGAAGGGTCTTTAGAAAAAATAGATTCTCGAAGAAGTGAGATTATTAGAAAAGCATTAGCGGAGTGACTGTTTGACGGTGCTATATTTTAAGCGAAAGAACCGGAGGAGATTACATGGATAAAACAGGAGTTATTTACATACTGACCAATCCGTCCTTTCCTGAATATGTAAAAATCGGGTATGCAGACGATATCGACAAGCGGCTGCAGCGGCTCAACCGGAGCGAGTGTATTCCCTTTGCCTTTCGTGTCTATGCAACCTATGAGGTCAATTCGCGGCTTTCTGATCTGAAGATTCACAGCATCATTGACAAGCTGAACCCTAACCTACGTTCCATCGAGAACTTCAATGGAAAGCAGCGTATCCGTGAGTTCTATGCCATGTCGCCGGAAGACGCCTATTCCATCCTGGAGGCCATTGCGGAGATCCATGGCTGCGCGGACAAGCTGAAACGAATTGCTATGGATGAAGCCCAGAAGCAGGCGGAGGAAACCGCGCAGGAGATCGACGACGAGCACAAAGAGCGTCAGTCTCCTTTCCGCTTCTCCATGTGTAACATTCAACCCGGTGAGGAGATCGAGTACTGCAATAACCCAGAAATCAAATGCACGATAGTGGATGACAAAACGGTGAGCTATCAAGGGCAGATCTACTCACTCTCGGCTTTGGCTCAGCTGCTCACTGGCAGCAAATACTCTGTCGCCGGTCCGCGCTATTTCAAGTACAGGGGCGAATGGCTGAATGACGTGCGCCACCGACAGGAGAGATAAGTACCTGTTAATACACTATATGTTTATTCATTGCGGCAAGAGAGGTAGCGTATGTACGAGAAGGAATTGCAGAGAATACTGACTGCATCACAAAACAATGCTCTTACGTTTTTTGTCGGCGCAGGCGTATCGGCACTCTCCGGAGCACCAACTTGGAGGAGCGATATGAAAAGCGGCTGGAGCAGGAGAAACCTGTTTTAGACGCGTTGTTGTCATGGGCAAATGAGATGCAGGGGAAAACCGCGCCGAAATCTGCGTTGGGCAGGGCCATCGGTTCTGCTCCTTTCCTCGATTTTGCAAGCAAAGCATACCGGAAGAAGGCGCGGAAAGCTATTCACCAAGTCCAACGAAGAAGCATGGCAAAACAGAAGCGATACCACCAAAGCGGCTACGCCGTCCGCAGCCAACAGGCAAGGGGATGAAAAGATCAGCCGCCCTGCGATTCGCAAAGCGGCTAATCCATTACTCTTACGCTGTATTTATATTACAGTTCCATTTTCGGCGCGTAATCCGCGGCAACTTCTTCTCGGACATCGTCCTCGGTGGTATCGAGCTGCCGTGGCGTCTGCGTCATCGCAAGCTCCTGCAGATGACCGATCCGGCGCTGCACGCTTTCCGTGATCGCATGGATGCGTCCCTCATCGATATAGTCGGCAGCTTCCTCGCAAGACAGTACGCCGGAGATCAGCTCGTCTACATCGGAGAGGCGATCAAAGTCGATCCAATCAAAATCGGTCACCAGCTTCAGCTGCTCGGCGTGGTGGTTTTTGAAGGGCTTGCAGACCACGTCCTTTTCCGAGCGCATCTGACCGGGCATCTTATCATAGCCGAGGGAGGAGCCGCTGTCATAGATCGGAGCCATACCGAGCCATTCCAGCGTTTCCGCGTTTCGCAGTGCCCCAAAGTTATTGAAGTGGCGATCCTCGTTTGCGATGATATAGTCCAGCACCAGCACCCGGTCTAAAAACGGCGTAATGTCCCCGATGCCGAGCAGCTCGCAGCACTCCAATAGATGCCGGTATCGGGAGGTGCTGTTCTTCTGCTTTTTCGCCTGCAGCAGCCTCCACGCCGGGATCAACTCCGTACTCTCCGTAACAAAATCCTCACAGATCGAGTAGGGTGCATCCTTGCTCCAGATGACTGTATACGATACATGAGGAATGCCAAGCCGCTCCATGATGCCGGAGGCGATCACCTCGTTGAACGGCTGCTGCCGGAACGGGTTGCTGCCGCCCTTGATCAGGCATCGCTTCCCATCGATGATCTTCCACCGCTTTTTCAGATTGCCGTCCGATGTGCTGTCGGGGGAGCTGAAATTGAGTGTGTCCTTCTTCTTTCGTTCTCCGAACAGCACATCTCCGATGTCCTCCGAGAAATCATTTTGGAAAAAGTTGATGTCCTCCCACCGAAGCTCCGCGCCTTCCGGACAGATCCAGTACTGATCCGAGAGGCTCAGCCCGTAGCAGCGGACGAGCAGCATTTTGGTGTCTGCCACCCCCAACGATTCCAGTGCTTCCCGCACACCGCTGCGGCTTGCCGGAATAGAGCGATCCCGCCACCAGTCGTTAAACGCCGCACGGTCGGCGATCTCGTTTCGCACAGGGATGCCGATAGGCAGATGCTCCGGTGCGTAGACACTGCCTATTCTCTGTATAAAGCCGGTCACATCGTCCAGCTCGAGCTCTGCCACGGGGGTTCGTTTATGCATAAAGGTGCATTTCATACCTGTCGCCTCATTTCTTCTGCTTTTCTGTGATTTCAGCATGCGCAGCTGCGCCTGCAGTTCCTTGCGCTTTTCGATTTTATCTGCCAGCGGCGCGATCTCACTGTCGTGCAGATAGCGGCTCTGCTTGACGCCGTTTTCCGACCACTGGTGATAGTAATAGACCTTTCCGCCGATGGTTTTTTTGGAAAGATACCCCTTCGGCAGTCCGGCGATCTGCTCGATCAGTTCCGTGATGCGCCTTAGCTGCTCCCTGTTATCCATGTCTGTCACCTCGTCTTTCAGGGATATTATACCCCGACTTAACCCCTGTTGTCAACGCTGTGCTTCATAAAAGCGCGGCAGCGATGCGCGACATGATAAACTCCACGCAGGGTATCGCCATCGCGTTATGTTGAGCTTCACATAACAGTGTTTATTGGGACAAAGCCATTATGTTAATGATGGGCACAAAAATGGCATGAATAC
>OGLH01000670.1_pt1 | contig 10262 bp, 10 predicted proteins | sample 1572791 | NCBI WGS metagenome assembly OGLH01 (sample SAMEA2581913, study PRJEB24529) | metagenome | biome: Human gut stool | place: China | collected 2011
AAATACGGAAGTGGGTACCCGCTTCCTATGCTTGCTATTCTTCTGTTTGCTTTCTTCCACGCTAAAAACGAGGAAATGCCAAAACCTAACGCAGAAAAGAAAAAACACCGCAATTTGCGGCGTTCCCAATGGCTGTATTTCACGAAAAAACGGGGGATTTTATTCCCCCGCAGTTTCATTTTTGACTTCCTGTATTGCTTTTGCTGTGGCGGGGATAACCGTCAAATCCTTGTTGTCCATGCTGTCAAGCAATGTTTCAAGCTGCCGCCGTTGTGTGGACTTATCTGTTTCCTTGTCTGGGAAAAAGAATTGGTCTACCGAAACATCTAAAAGCGTAACAAGCTCATAAAAGATTTGCAGGCTTGGGTGCTGTCCGCTATTCTCAATGGACGCGATATAGCGGGGAGCGATGTTCATCTTATCCGCTAACTGATTGCGTGATATGCCCTTTGCCTTTCTTGCTGCAAATGCGAATTCACACACAAATAATGAAACTAAAATAACAACAGCATACAATGATATCTTTTTCCACTCCGGTGGTCTTTTCCAGATTCTCCACTTCATAAAATCCCCCTTTATTAATTATTCAATAGAAAATACCATTCTTCTCTCTAATGGATACTGTGACATAACTATGTAAACATCAGACTCTGCATATCTCTGTCTGCTATTAACCATCCATGCATCCTTATACTTTATGTTGGTTACAAATTGTACTCTCTGTGTTTCACCTGATGCCACTGTCTTAATATCAGTATTCATCCTTTCCAGAGAGTTGCTGTCACCATTAAATTCTGTACAATAGATAAGTAATGATGCTAGACGGTTTATGTTTACAGCCTCCTGTCCGTTATTTTTTATATCAACAGTAAATACAAGATAATCTGCATCGTCTTTTCCTTCTGAAAATATTCCAAGCTGTTCTTTTGTGTAATCTTTTAAAATACCTGCCCTGTCATACATTTTGCATGATACCGGTGAGATACTCACATCTACTGTAATAATATCCGCTATGTCAGGTGTATAATTAATCCATTCTCCATATCCGCATTTTTCAATCTTTTTGGATGGAAAAATCGTATTAATTCTGATTGTAAGCATAAGCCATACTGCCAGAACAACTACTGCACATACTATCAATGCAATTTTCTGCTTTCTTTCCTTTCCCGATAATCTGTCATTATAAAACATCCATTTTCACGCCCCTTACCATAAAATGCACATATCCGCATAAAACAAGCACAACAAACAATATGCATAAAGAAACTAATGTTGTTGGCGAACTCTGTGGAACATAAAACACCTTCTGTATTGCAAGCCCTCTTATAACCGGATTACCCGAATATGCGACCAGCCTTCCCGATACTATACATATAAGAAAAGGCAGCGATAATACAACAAATCTGTTATTAGCATATAATGACAGTGATAATGCCAGTCCCGCTATAAGTCCTGCAAATACAAATATCAGTGCCATATATACAATGCAATATGCAATCACATTTTTAACAGCAAGATTCATAAACAATGCCTTATAATTCGGCAGCTGGTACCAGTCATAATTAATTACCGGAAACATTGTCATTGTAAGCATAAGATTAAGTAACAACGGAAATACTGCTGAAACCCCGGCAGTCATAAACACCGCTACAGATTTTGCTGCCAGATATTCTCTTTTTTCACCTCTTACAGCTATATTCTTAAGTATTCCGGCCTTCCTGTCTGTGTAAAATGATGCTGCATACGGAATAGTTATTAATAAAAATACCACCATCTGGTATATATTAATCTCTGGATTAATCATTCCACCCATCCAGCTTTCCGTAACATTTCCAACAACAGAAGACGCAATATCCGGATGATATCCGTCAAATATATGACTGACTGATGGTATAACTTCTAATACAAAATGTGCCAGTCCCAGCAACCCTCCTAATAACATTGCAGTTTTAAGTTCTTTCCCATGAAAAGCTCTGTAAAGTTCTATTCTTATCATTCGCCCCATATACATCACCTTCTTACTCAATATTAAACTTTATAAAGTTTTCCCCGTTAGCGACCTGCTGAACCCCTAAAAGGCTTAACCTCAGATAAATATTGTCATAATTAATATCGTCAGTGTCTGTCGCAACATTTCTGCCATTCTCATTTCTATAATATTTTTTTACTATCTTGTCCGGCTCAACCATACATAAAACTATATTGCGGTGTTCCCCAGCCTTAAGTGTCATATTCCCATAATCTGCACCTGTTGATTCTGCATAATCATAAAATATTGATTCACATATACTCAATCTGGTAATCTCCCCATTCTCCCTGTCCAGACTATATGGATTTATTCCAGCAATATTAATTGCAGCTTCTGAATCTGAGTTATTAACAAGTTCTGCCGATATCATAAAAATCTTAGTACCAACTCCATCATATCTGCTGTCAAATGTCCCGTCTGCTTCATTGTATGTGTTAGTAAATCCTGCTTCTCTTGAATTAACCTTTTTTATCCATTCTATAAAATTACTGTCTGTACCACCAATTTCTTTATACGCATCCATATTATCAGCCAGTATAGCCTTATTAACCTTTATACTAATATTATAGTTTAAGTGTGGACTTGTAAGAATTGTTCCCTCTTTAGAATAATCATCTATAATTACTGCATCTGATGGCAACTTCATAACATCCTCTTCCATAATATATTCACGATTCGTCTCAATTCCACCAGTCTGCTCAGTTTCAGTCTCCGTCTGCTGTATATCCGTATAATCTTTATAAGAAACTCCACAACCTGATATACATGTCATACTTATCAATGCTACAAATATGCCAACAAACCATTTCTTTCTCATAAAACCCCTCCCTTTTTTGATTTAACCGCACTTGCTTTTCTATATTTATATACGAAATCATGCGGAAAAAAGTTTGACAGTTTTATCAGTTATAACTGATAAAATATTTTTAATTTTGCATTCTATAAGTTATAACTGATAAAAATAAAAAAAAGATTGGAGACCTCTCACAATCTCCAACCCTTCTAAATAATCATATATTCATTTTCTAAGACTTATCCCCATACTTCTTCAGCAATTTCCTTGACAAGCTTTAACTTAGCCCACTGCTCTTCCTCAGTAAGCTTATTTCCAATCTCGCATGAAGCGAATCCACACTGTGGGCTCAGATACAGTCTGTCGAGTGGAACATATTTTGCTGCCTCATGAATTCTGTTAATAACAAGTTCCTTGTTTTCAAGCGCTGGTGTCTTAGTTGTAACAAGTCCAAGAACAACCTTCTTGTCCCCGGATACCTTTGCTAATGGTGCAAATCCGCCTGAACGCTCATCATCATATTCAAGATAATAAGCATTAACATTTTCCTCTCCGAAAAGCAGATCAGCAACGCTGTCATATGCTCCAGAACTGAAGAATGTCGAATGATAATTGCCTCTGCACACATGTGTATTGATAAGCAGGTCTTCTGGTGCAGCCGCAACAACCTCATTGTTTAACTTAAGCATGAGTTTTTTATAATCTTCCAGTGCCTCACCGCTTCTTCCTGTAAGTGCAACAGCAAGTTTTGGATTAACCATTCCGCCCCATACGCAGTCGTCAAACTGAAGATTTCTACAGCCTGCTGCATATATTTCAGCAACAAATTCATTGTAAGCCTTAATTACATCTTCTGCAAATGCTTCCTCTGTTCCATAGATTGCAAGTGTATCTGCTAAAAGCTCTGCACCCGTAAAATATGCATAGAACTGTCCCGGTGAAGGAATTGTCTGCTTTGCAACAGTGTTCTCATCCTCTAATGCCTTAACGAATTTAAAATGTTCAACAAATGGATGGCTCTTTACTGATATTTTACCAACCATATATGTATCATCAATCATTGCTGCTTCTGCGTCAAATGTTGTATTACCATCAACTGTCTTTCTATGCTCAACGCCATTGAAGCCCCACATGAAATCAAGATGCCATGTAGACCTTCTGAATTCTCCATCAGTTATAACATGATATCCAAGTTCCTTAACCTTTGCTACAAGCTCTCTTATGCAGTCGTCTTCAACTACTGTAAGCTCTGCCTTGTTAATCTTTCCGCTCTCATAATCAGCTCTTGCCTTCTTTAATCTTTCTGGTCTTAAAAAGCTTCCCACATAATCATATCTGAAAGGTGTATGTAATTTACTCATATGTATCCTCCTGTTATAAATCAATTGTGAGGATAATTGTATCAGATTTGATTTGATATTTATAATACATTTTAATTGTGGTTAGCCATAGCTTTAAGCTATGGCTAGTTTTGCTTTATGACCTTATTTACAGGTGTGTTCACATACTGAAATAAGCCGTTATGGATCCATCCTTCTGATAAAACCATAAAATAAGGCAGCCCCACATTGATATGATACCTCTTAAGTAGACATGGTAAATAACCAAAATCTATTTAAGGGGTATTTTTATGTCCAGAAAATCTAAGTATTCTATAGAACAGCGAGTACAAGCATGTGAAGACTATCACAATGGAACTCGTAGTTTAGAAGAAATATGTATAGCCCTCGGAACTACCAGAAAGAAAACTATCCGTGAGTGGTTAAAAAAATATGAGAAGTACGGAGTATCTGCTTTTCAGGAAAAGTCATATAACAAAAGTTATACAAAAGAATTTAAAATTCAAGTAGTGGAAGAATATATAAGTGGTTATGGTTCACTAGAGGAACTGATTGTAAAATATGATATTTCTTCTACAACCCAACTACGAAAATGGATTTCAGTGTATAATGCCAATAGAGAACTTAGGGACTATTGTCCAAAACCGGAGGTCTATATGGCAGAAGCAAGAAGAAAAACAAGCATTGAAGAACGCAAAGAAATCGTAAAGTATTGTATCGGACATAATCGTAATTATAAAGAAACTGCAAGTGCTTATGATGTCTCATACAATCAAGTCTATTCTTGGGTAAAAAAGTATGATGCACTAGGTGAAGAAGGATTAACAGATAAGCGTGGATGTCATAAAACGGATGAAGAGGTAGACGAATTGGAACGTCTTCGTCGGGAAAATGTACGTTTAAAGAAGCAACTCAAAGAAAAGGATATGTTAACGGAACTGTTAAAAAAAGTACAGGAATTCGAAAGGATGTGAGGCTCGGAAAACTTCGCTATAATTCGGAATTTATAGCAATAAAGTTTTTCTATGAAACAAAGAACTGGAGTATTAATTGGATGTGTAAACAGCTCGAAATATCAAGAGCTGCCTATTATAAGTGGTTGAATCGTGAGATACCTGAACAGGAAGCAGAAAATATGAAGTTGGCAGAACTTATAAAGGAGTACGATGAGCGCTTTAATCACATCCTGGGTTATAGAAGAATGACCTCTTGGATTAATCACTTTAACCATACTGATTATAAACCGAAGAGAGTACATCGAATTATGAAGAAGTTGGGTATTCATTCAGTCATTAGACGAAAGCAGAAAAAATATACTTCTTCGACACCGGAAGCAGTAGCTGAAAATAGATTAGGCAGAGACTTTTATGCAACTGCACCAAATGAGAAGTGGACAACTGATGTAACAGAGTTTAAGATTCCAGGTGAGAAAAAGAAACTTTATTTAAGTGCCATTCTTGACTTATATGATAGATACCCTGTTGCGTATGTTATCAGTACGAGAAATAATAATGAGCTCGTATTTAAAACCTTTGATAAAGCTATTGCCGCAAATCCTGAAGCTAAACCATTATTTCATAGTGATAGAGGTTTTCAGTATACAAGTAAGGTATTTCAAATGAAACTTAAGGAACATAAGATAGAACAATCTATGTCCAGAGTTGGACATTGTATAGATAATGGACCTACTGAAGGATTCTGGGGTATCATAAAATCAGAAATGTATCAGATGTACGATATAACAGATGAATCTTCATTAAGATTTGCAATAAAAGATTATATTAGATTCTACAGTGAAGAACGACCACAAGACAGGTATCATTGCAAAACGCCACTAGAGGTAAGAGCTGAAGCATTATCTACAGCAACACCACAACAGTATCTTATTCCTAAAAATAAACGAATTGAAAAATATAAAGAGAAATGGTGTGCATAGAAAAACGACCGTACACTTTATACGGTCGTTTAGCAACACTTCATTTTAGATATTTAACCTGTCTACTTGACAGGGGGCATATCACATAGCTGAGTCTGCCTTACTTTCTTTATTTAATGTTGATGCCACTGGCATATTGCTGCAGAAACTGTTTCTTTCCACATGGTCTTCCCAAATAATATCCCTGCAGATAATCAACCTTCATTTCTTTCATTTTCAGAAGCCATTCTTTTTCCTCGATGCCTTCTGCGCATATCCTGACGTTAATACTATGTACCATGGGGATGATATTTTTATATAATTCATAATCCCTGTCACTGTTCATCGCCTTGGCAGTAAAATCCCTATCCATTTTCACATAACTTGGATTCATATCACGGATACAATGAAGATTCGAATATCCTGTTCCAAAATCATCGATCACAAAGGGAATCCCGTTCTTGTCCAGAGTTTTACGGAATTTACAGAACGAAGGTGTCATATCCATAAATCCGCTTTCTGTCATTTCAACACATAAGCATTCCGGCTGTAATGAATATTTTTGAATTGCATCCAGAATATCCCGCTCCACATTGCCTTGCAGGATCTGAACATAGGATACATTTACATTCATCCGGAAGTCAGGAATATATTTCTGCATTTCACAGCACATTGCTGCAGCTTCGTTCAAAATATATCTTCCAGCGGGAATGATTAATCCGGTCTCTTCCAATAATGGGATAAACTCCATCGGTGAAACAAACTCCCGCCCTTCTTCCGTTATCATGGAAAAACGCATCAGTGCCTCTGCTCCAATGATCTGTTCGGACTGACAGTCCACGATCGGCTGGTAGTATACTTCAAAGCCATCATAATGGTTCACAATAGCATTACGAAGTGTTGCTATGATTCTTCCTTTATGTAAAAAGACCTCATAGTCATCCTGGTCAAAAATATAAAATCCATTTTTACCCATGCTTTTTGCCTGTTTCAAGGCAAATTCAAACTTTTTGCGGCATTCTTCGGTTCCCTCACAAAATGTTGCTGCATCTATAACACCAATAGAAATAGAAAATATAGCTTCATATTTTTCGTCTACTATGAAATTATGAAGTTTATCTGTAATCTTTTCTTTCAGTGCCACAGCTTCTTCTGCGGAGGAAGCTTCCAGATCCACGATCACATACTGATCCGCTACCAGATGGTAAATTCTCTGCTTGTCTGAAAGGCATTCCTTCATGCAGCCGGCTACGCTTTTCAGAATATAATTACCATAATCCGCTCCCCTGGAGCTATTGATTGCTCCAAAATCATCAATTCCTATATGCATAAAAAATCCCTTGGTAATGGGTTCTTTTTGTGCACGCAGGTAAGTAAGGAATTCTGGACCACCAAGCAGTCCAGTGACATTATCAGCCCTTCTCTTGTTGCCGGTCTCATTCAGACACCCAACCAGATATTCCGCATTTCCCTGCTGATCATTGATAACGATACCACGGCTGTTGATCCAGACCGGCATACCTTCTTTATCAAGCCATCTATAATGAAGATTATGTACCTTTTCTCTTCCTTCACATATATCCGCAAGATGCTTTGCAAGCATCTCACGGTCTTCTTCATATACTACCTTCATAACTTCATTTGACATATCTGTCAGGATATTACTCGGTATATTAAATCGTTCCACAGCTGACTGTGAAATCTCAAAGGTATTATTCTGCAGATCAAATATATACAGATAATCGTCCATACATTCTGTAATGATCTCAAATAAAATATCAGCTGTCTGCTCTCCAAATAATTTAAATATATCATTAATCACAACAATAACCTTCCTTATGACTACTTCACTCTATTCCTGTCATTTTCTAGAATAACTTAAAAATATTCACGCGGTCCTGCATCTTGGCTGCTCCCTCTGCCAGATTAATACTGATCGCAGTATTCTCTTCTGAGGATGCTGCATTGCCCTGTACCACACCGGACAGCTGTTCAATTCCCTGACCGATCTGTTCCAAGGACTCTGCCTGGGAGTTTGCTTTCTCCATGGTGTTCTGTGCAATCTCTGCAAAGGACTCCATATCTGCAATGATCTGATTGAATGCGTCTGCTGTTGTTCTTGTAATCGTATTGCCATTTTCGATTTCCACTAAGGTCTTATCGATCAGATCTCTTGTATTTACAGCAGATTTTGCACTGTCTGCTGCCAGCTTGCCGATTTGATCTGCCACTACTGCAAAGCCTTTTCCTGCTTCTCCTGCTCTGGCAGCTTCAATGGAAGCATTCAGGGATAACAGGTTGGTCTGGGATGCAATATCCTCGATATCTGTGATAATATTACCAATCTCCTTGGAAATTTCTGTAATGTGCTCCATTTCCATCAGCAGATCATTCATTTTTTCTTTTTCTTCGTTCGCTTTATCTGCAGAAGCTTTTACACGTGCAGATGCGCTCTGTGTTTCCTTCGCTGTATCTGCCGCCAGATCCACGACCGTATCAATGGTGGCATTCAATTCCTCGATGACTCCTGCCTGCTCTGTTGCACCGTCCGCCAGGGATTTTGATGCATTTTCCACCTCGGATGCATTCGATGATACCTGTTCTGCCAGATTGCTAATCTCGGTCAGGGTACTGTTAAACCGTTTCAGAATATACAGCAGTGATACCTTCAATTCCGAGAAATCGCCTAGGAAATCTGTAATATCATCACCATTTCTGGTCAGGTCACCCTGCGCTATTGCCTTTACCTCCACAGAGATCTCGCTGACATAATCTGCCAGAATACCCATGGCTTCTTTCAGATTCTTGATGGTATCGCCAAGCTCATCCTCAGACTCATAGGTAAGCATTTCTACATTAGACAGTTCACCCTTACGCAGGCTGGCAACTGCTGCATCTATCTGTTCTACCGGCTCAGTAATGGAATTGGTAATGATCCTTCCAATCAGTGTCGTCACTACAGCAATCGCAAGACCCACAACCACGATCACGACAAATATGATGATGGTGCATACATTGGCCATGGTCTTTGCCTGATCTAATTCTACCTGGAACTCGTCACGTAATATAGTTAATTTTTCAGCAAAAGCTTTATATTCTTCATACACCTCTCCGGTCATCAGCTTTGCTGCTTCCTGCTGTTTATTCTCACGGCTCAACTTCAGGATTTCATCTGAAGCAGCCCTGTATTTTTCCCATGCAGCGTTTGCTACTTCGTAATCGTCCTGTCCTTTTTTAGCATCACTGTCTGCAGACATGATTGCATCCAGATTCGCACCGGTATCTTGGATCTGACTCTCCAGCTTCCGAATTTCCTCTTCACAGGCAGTCATAACCGATGCATCTGATTCTACCAGATGCTGATACTGCTTGATTCTGTATTTCGCAGTCATTGTCTCTAAATCCTGCAGATATTCCAATGACGGAGACCAGACCTCCGTGATCTTCTCTATATTTGAACGGATCACTAATGTCGAGATCAGTGCCACCAACACTAAAAATAATGTCATAACAAGTACTGTCATTCGATATAATTTTAATTTTCCTGCAACCTTTAAGTTAGCTATACGCTTTTTAATCTTTTCCATGATAGTTTTCCATTTCTTTGTAAATTATTTATCTTTTATCACATTCGTTTATCCATAAACTGCTATAAGATATCATACTTTATTGGAAAAGTCTATAAAAAAAAGTATTAAATTATTTTCTACTAAATATTAATGGTTCTATTGCTAGAAACTGGTGAAAATACTTCTTTCTGACCATCCAATCCCAAATCTTTTGCCATTTGTTCCATATCCTTATATATCTTGTCTTTGTACTTATCATAAAGGAACTCAAATCCATCTTTGCGAAGAATTGATGGCGAATTATCCATGTGAGTGCAGTCTTTCATAACACAGTCATATGCAAGATTTCTGCACATAAATAGACTGTATGTCTAGACAGCTTAAGCTGTTGTTCTGTTAACTGCAAACTGCACTTCTATTATTGTTCCTCCTGATGGGTTAGGCCTGATTGCAATACTGCCATCGTGTACCCGCACAATTTCATTAACAAGCGCAAGTCCAAGACCAACACCACCAAGCTCACGGCTTCTTGATTTATCTACGCGAAAGAAAGGTTCAAACGAAAGCCAGGGTGCAAAATACCGCAACCTTTCGATTGACTCTTCCTCAAATGCAG
>OGLH01000671.1_pt1 | contig 10241 bp, 11 predicted proteins | sample 1572791 | NCBI WGS metagenome assembly OGLH01 (sample SAMEA2581913, study PRJEB24529) | metagenome | biome: Human gut stool | place: China | collected 2011
TGAGGTTTTTCATCACGTCCATGTTGTTGAACAGATTGAACTGCTGGAACACCATGCCCATCTTCTGCCGGTGCAGGTCGATGTTCTTGTTCTGGCGCTTGTCGCAGATGTCCGTTCCGTCGAAGATGATCTTGCCGGAGGTCGGCTTTTCAAGCAAATTCAGGCAGCGCAGAAATGTCGACTTGCCGCCGCCGGAGGGGCCGATGATGGAGACAACCTCGTTTTTATAGAAGGTGGTGCTGATATGCTTGAGAACCTCGAGCTTGTGGAAGCTCTTGCAGAGGTCCTGGACCTCGATCATAGTCTGTTTATTTTCCATGCGACAGCTTCCTTTCTGCGAGCGATACGATGCGGCTGCTGATGAAGGTCAGAACGAAGTAGATGAGCGCCGCGACGGCGAGGCACTCGAGGCTCTTGTAGCTGAGCGCGATGACGTCGTTCGTGCGGAACATGAGGTCGGCAATGCCGATGACGGAGACGATGGAAGATTCCTTGATGACCGTCACAAATTCGTTGCCGAGCGCGGGAAGGATGTTGCGGATGGCCTGCGGCAGAACGACAAGGCGCATCGCCTCGCCGGACGAGAAGCCCACGCTGCGCGCAGCCTCAGTCTGGCCGTAGTCGACGGCCTGAATGCCCGAACGGATGACCTCCGCGACGTACGCGCAGCTGTTCATGCTCATGGCGACAATGCCGGCGGCAAAGCGCGAGAAGTTGGGAATCCAGGAAATATCGGGGATTTTCACGCCGATCATGGGAAGACCGTAGAAGATGAACATCAGCTGGACCATAAGGGGCGTGCCGCGGATGAACTCGATGTACGCGACCGCCAGCCACTTGAGCGGCAGAATTTTGCCCATGCGCATGGTCGCCATCAGCGTGCCGAGAATGGTGCCGAGCAGGACGGAGAACGCCGCGATGATGAGCGTATTGACAACGCCCTGCGCGAAAAAGCTGGAATAGCGCTCGATGATTTTTCCTATCGTTTCAAAAAAAGTCATGGGAGCCTCCTTCTAAAAAATATGCAGCGCGCGTGGCTGCGCAAAACAGGCTTCAAGGCTTCGCCGCCAGCGCGGCGAAGCCTTGGTTAAAGTCTACAAAACAGGATTGAAATTTTAGGACAATTGACAGAGCTGAAATTACAGACCCAAGCTGGCTGCGAGCGCAACTGCTTCGTCATAAGCCTGCTGGTAGCTGCCGTCGGCGGTGACCTTGTCGACGACCTCGTTGACAACGGCCATCAGGTCTTCCGTGCCCTTGGCCAGAACAGCGGCCTTACCGAAGGAAGCCTCTTCTGCGGTGAATTCGAAGTTGGAGACCTCGAGCTTGCCGTCGCTGGTTGCGACCAGAGCCTCGCCGACCGCCTGGTCAACGACAAAGCCCGCAATGTTGCCGTTCTGCGTCTCGAGCGCCAGTGCCGGGTACTTTTCAAGCTCAAAGAGCTCGCTGTCGGGCAGAGCTGAGAGGACCAGCTGGGACTGGATGGTGCCCTTCTGCGCGCCGACCTTCTGACCGGCCAGAGCTTCCTTGGTGGAATACTTGTCCGCGTCGCCGGTCTTGACGATGAGCAGCTGCGCGCTGGTCTCATAGAGGTTCGAGAAGTCGATCTCTTCGGCGCGCTCGGGGGTCTTGGTGAACGCGGCGATACCGATATCGACCTGGCCGGACTTGACAGCGGGGATGATGCCGTCGAACGCCATGTCGACAACCTCAAGCTCTACGCCGATGGCGTCCGCGATCTGCTGGGCGAGCCACATGTCGCAGCCTGCGAAGTTGGCATCGAGATCCTTGAATTCGTATGGTGCGTACTGCGCTTCGGTGCCGACGATCAGCTTGCCGCGGGACTTGATCTCAGCGAGAAGGCCAGTTGCTTCTTCCGCGGGAGCGGCTTCTTCGGTTGCTTCCTCGGCGGGAGCGGTCTCTTCGGCGGTGGTTTCGGTCGCTGCGGTTTCCGTGGTTGCAGCGGGAGCGGGTTCTTCGGTCTTGGCGGCGCAGCCTGCAAACAGGCCGAGCGCCAGTACTGCGCAAAGCGTCAGCGCAAGAAGTTTGGTCAGTGAATTCTTTTTCATAATACCCTCCTGTGCATGTCATACATGCAATGTGATGTAATTTATGTGTATGATTATACAGAAAATTCAGAATTTGTAAAGCCACAAAGTTATACAACAATCGACTGCATATCGATGAATAATTGTGAAAGATTTTGCATATTCCACAAAAACGTCCGCGGCAGGCGGAATTTTCTCAGAAGCGGAGCGCTTCCATGCGGTCGTAGGCCTCGCGGAGCTTTTCAATATCCACAGTGCATGCAATGCGGAAGTGCTGCTTGCCGGCAAGACCGAACACGTCGCCCGGGGAGACGAGGATGTGCGCGCGCTCGAGCAGCTCTTTGCAAAATTCGCCTGCCGAAAGCCCCGTCTTTTCCACGCCCGGGAAGAGATAGAACGTGCCCTTCGGCCGAACGAGGCTCAGGTACGGGATTTTCTCCAGCCGGTCGGCCGAATAGAAAATGCGCTCGCGGTAGGCCGCAATGTAGCGCTCGCGGATGCGCGCCCGGTTGTCTAACGCCGCAATTGCGGCTCTTTGCGAGATGGAGGGGGCAGAGTAGATGAGCGAGCCGTTGATCTGGTTCATGGTGGCGATCAAGGTCGGCTCCGCGATGATCACGCCCACGCGCCAGCCGGTCATGAGGAAGTTCTTGGAGAAGCTGTTGAGGGTAATGGTCCGGTCCAGCATGCCGGGGAGCGTGCGCAGCGGGATGTAGTCGCCCTCATAGATATAGGTGGTGTAAATTTCGTCCGCCGCGACGAGAAGATCGTACTCCTGCGCGATTTTCGCAAGCAGCTCGAGCGTGCTCCGGTCGTAGGCCATGCCGGTGGGGTTCGTGGGGTTATTGAAGATGATGGCCTTTGTTTTGGGCGTAATCGCCGCGCGCAGGCGCTCTTCGGAAATTGCGTAATTCTCAGACGCATACGTCGGAACATCGACGCACACGCCGCCCGCAAGCTCGATCTGGCTGCGGTACATGGCAAAGTACGGCGAGAACACGATGACCTCATCGCCGGGGTTCAAGATGGTCAGCATCGCGAGCGCCATGCCGAGGCAGCTCGAGGCCGTGACGAGCACATGATCGGGATGGAGCTCCTGCGTGAAATCCGCCTGCCACGCGCCGCAGACTGCCGAAATGAGCTCCGGGTCGCCCTTGGGGTCGCCGTAGTGGGTGTGGCCCGCTTTTGCGTCGAGGTATGCCTTTTCAATGATGGCTTCGTCAGTGGTAAAATCGGTGTCGCCGATGGAAAGATCGATGATATCGTTGTATTTGGCCAGCGCCTCGGTGTCGAGCGAGAGCCCGGAGCCCGCGTGCTGGAACCGGTTTGCGATGTAGCGTTTCATGCTCATAAGACTGCCTCCTTGCAGACGTGGGGAACGACGGTCGCGCCGTTCGGGATGACATAGATGGATTTTCCGGCGAGGTCCGCTTCTTTTAAAAGCGCCCCCATATCAGAGAACGACCGCATGCCCATCGGGCGCACGAGCTCGTCCGGAATCGAGGAATAGAGAAGAATTTTCTGCCGCTGCGCCTGCTCGCAGTTCTGGAAGAAAATATAGCCCGCGACGGTGAAGGCCTCGCGCAGACGCTGTTCGATCGTGCCGTCGAGAAGATTTTTGCACCAGCCGAAGTATTCCTCCGGCCCGCCGCCCTCCGGCGCTTCGAGCATCAAAATGAGCGTTCCGCCGGGCTTTAAGCCGGACTCGACGTTATCGACGGTTTTTGTGCCCTGATAAAGCGAAATGTCCTTCGGAAAGCCGCCGCAGCTGGCGACGATCACGTCGGCCTGCTCGGGAACGTCCACCTGATAGATTTTATTGACAAGCGCGCAGCCCGCTTCCCAGGATTTGAGGTAATGCCCGGAGAAAATCGCGTGCAGCTGCATCTGCGCGTTCATGACGAGGTTCACCATGAAAAGGTGCGGCAGCATCGCGGCGGCCTCGCACATGTCCTCGTGCAGGGGGTTGCCGGTCAGAACGCCGTTTCCGATTTTGGGGTTCGAGCGCAGCGCCTTGGGGTCAAGAGAATAGGCGTGGTTGTGGCGGATGGTCTGAAGACCGCTGACGCCGGGGAGGATGCTCTTGCGTCCGCCGCCGAAGCCCGCCATGATATGATGCGTGCACGCGCCGAGGCAGACCACGAAATCAGCCGTCGCGACGGTTTTATTGAGCCAGACGGGCGTATCGTGCGCGGTCGTGCCGAGGTAGACAAGGTCCTTTGCCTCACAATCGTGGTTCTCCACGCGCACCTTGTCAAAAACGTTGCTTGTTACCAGCGTTCGGAGTTCCTGCTCATCGCCGCCCGTATGCGTGCCGTTGGCAACGACGATGGTGAGCTTTTCATACGCAACATGGCATGCGGTATGCAGGTACTCGACCAGATGCGGGATCACAAGATCCTGCCGCATCCAGAACCGGGACAGATCGCTCACCACGAGCGCAACGCTCGCTCCTGCCGGAATCTCCTCGCATAAAGGCTTGCTTCCGATCGGGTGCGCCAGACTCTCAAGCAGTCCCGCGCGGATATCCTGCATCGCGGGCGCGTCGTTTCCGTGCAGAACGGCCAGAACCGAGCCCTCGTCCAGCGGCACCGTGACGCTGCCATGTCCGTATGCGAACTGATACTCTTTCATGCGTTTCGCCTCTTTATACTATAATAAATATCTTTGCGCGCATTATAAACGATTCGCGCCTGCTGCGCAATTGTCAAAGCACACAAAAAGGGAGCTGCATGAAGCAGTTCCCACATGTGAAACGTTAATCTTGCTATGCGTAGGGGGCGATGCCTACATCGCCCCGGCAAAATGCACCAGTTTTTACGGAAATCTTCGGCGAATTCGCTGGTTCCCAATGGGGCGATGTGGGCATCGACCCCTACGGACCCGACAAGGACATTGTCGGTATATTATTTGATAAATTTATCGATGGCCTGACAGAGGCTATCCAAGGCCTGCTCGTCGTCCTGCTCGACGGCGTCGACGATGCAGTGCTGGATATGGTCCTGCAAAATCACCTTGCCGATATTATTGATGGCCGAGCGCACGGCGGCGATCTGAATGAGAACCTCCGAGCAGTCGCGCCCGTCTTCTACCATTTTCTTGACCGATTCCAGATGGCCGATGGCGCGGGCAAGGCGGTTTAAAACAGCCTTCGTGTTCGCGTGAACATGGCCGTGCGCGCCGGGTTCGGCGTGATCATGGTCATGCGGGTGCGTGTGGCTGTGGGCGTGTTCGTGCTCATGCGCCTGTTCGGCGGTGTGGGTGTCCTGCGGATTGTGCAGATGGGCGATGTGGTGCTCGTGCAGATAATCGTGATCGTGTTCCATAATGAACGGCACTCCTTTTTTCTTTGATTGGAAGTATACCACATCAGCCAAGACAATTCCATACAAAACCAGAGAAAAATTTCGGGAATTTCACAAAACCATCCCCACCCGGGGGATTATTTTCCCGATTTCATACTCTTTACAAAACGCCTGCCTGCGAGTATAATGTAGACGAAAAAATATACGGGCGGCCGAATCGCCGCCGCAGAAAGGGACAGTATTATGCATCACGATGAAACCATGCACACCCACGAGCATACCCATGCCGACGGGAGCACGCATACCCATGAGCACACCCATCCGCACGACCACGATCATCCGCACACCCATGACCACGGCTGCGACGAGCACGCCTGCGCCGCTTGCGCCGGATGCGCGGACCCCAAGCAGGAGCTGATGGCGCTGATGAAGTATATGGTCGGCCACAATACCGCCCATGCAAATGAGCTCGCGCAGCTTGCAAAGCAGCTGCAGGATCTGGGCGAGACGACGGCCTACGAGCAGATCATGCTGGCTGTGAGCGATTTTGAAAAGGGCAATCTGCGCCTTTCCACTGTGCTCACGTCCATGAACGGCTGAGGAGGATTTCCATATGTGCCTTGCAATGGTCTATGCGGATAAGGCAGAGCCTGAAAACCTTGTGCTGAGCAACGTCCAGCGCATCGACTGCAAAGACGGTCTTGTTTATCTGACCGATCTTCTTGACCGGCAGGTCGTGGTCGAGGGCGAGATCGTCTCGGTCGATCTGGTCGGCAACACGACGATTATCCGCAAAACACAGAAATAATACAAAAAGGGAGCTGCCCGGAAGCTGCGTACTTTCGTCCGGCTCCCCGCGTCGGCTACAGGAGGCAGGCATGCAGAGCTACGAGGTCGTCCGCGAGGTCGAGAACCAGTGCGCCAACAATCAGATGCGCGATATCTTTTTTGAAGAGATCGAGACCGACGATCCGGTCGGCTGGCTGCGCGGGTTTGTCAAGGGACGGGACGTCGAGATGAGCGTGGACAAAAAGGAAAACGGCGATCTGACCGTCTTTGTCACAAGCGGCGGCGTGACGCAGAAATTCCTGTTTACAAAAATCTGAAAAATTCCTCCGGGATTTTACAAAAAAGCCAGATCATTTTTGATATATCATTAGTCTGTTTTCTACATATTTTTATGCAATTTTTGCAAAAATGGGCTTGTCTTTGCCGGAACTTTGTGTTACGATACTTTTGTATCGAATCCGCAGAGGGAAGGGCTCCGCGAACGAGACGCAATTTTATCATTTTGGAGGCAAGCTATGAGCGTTGCGGAAATTTATGAGGAAAGAGCTGCTTTTTCGTTTGAAGTCTTCCCGCCAAAGACCGATGTGGGCATGGAAAAGCTGTGCGGCGAGGGCGGTGTGCTCGAAAAGCTCTACACGCTGAACCCCGACTACATCTCCTGTACCTATGGCGCGGGCGGCACGAACGTCGGCAAGAACCTCGAGGTGCTTGACAAGATCAAAAAAGACGGCAAATGCACCCCGGTCACGCATTTCACCTGCATCGGCAATACCAAGGCTGATATCAAGGAAAAGCTCCAGACCTATCTGGATCACGGCATTGACCATATGCTCGCGCTGCGGGGAGACCTTCCTTTCGGCTGGACGGGCACGAACGGCGACCTTCACTATGCGACAGAGCTTGTGAAGTTCGTCCGCAAGGAGTTTGGAGACAAGTTCACCATCGCCGTTGCTGGCTCTCCCGAGGGACACATCCAGTGCCGCTCGCTGGAGGCCGACATCGCATTTTTGAAGCAGAAGCAGGATAACGGCGCGGACTTTATTATCTCGCAGCTCTGCTGGGATATGGACGCGTTCCGCCGCTGGCTCGATGCGATCCGGGCTGCCGGTGTGTGGCTGCCTGTCGATGTGGGCATCATGCCGATCCTTGATCAGGCCGCGACCATCAACATGGCACTCTCGCGCAACGGCTGCGTCATGGACCGCGCGCTCTGCGAGATCATCTCGAAGAACTGGATATTCCCGAACCCGTTCGACAAAGAGCCGTTTGACGCGGACGCAGCCGGCAAGAAGGAAAGCTTCAAAAAGGCCGGCATCGAATACACCATCAACCAGATCGACCAGTACCGCGCCTGCGGCGTCGACGGCATCCATCTGTATGCCCTCAACAAGTACGACGATGTCGCTTATATCGCGAAAGCGGCGGGCCTGATTGACCTTGTTTAAAACCAAAACCCACGTGCTCCGGCGGGCTATTCGTCTGCCGGAGCCGTAAGGCGCTTTCAAAGGAGCAGTACCAATGGCAACACATACCATCGCGGTCGCCGGTAAGGGCGGCGTCGGCAAGACGACCACCTGCGGCATGATCATCGATTATCTGTGCAAGCAGAAAAAGGGTCCCATCCTCGTTGTGGATGCGGACGCAAACTCCAACCTCAACGAGGTGCTCGGCGTGGAGGTCGAAACCACGCTCGGAGACATCCGCGAGGAAATGGCAAGAGCCGAGCAGAAGGGCACGGTTCCGGCCAACATGACAAAGGCCGATTACGCGGAGATGAAGTTCAATTCCGCGCTCATCGAAGAAGACGATTTCGACATGCTCGTCATGGGAAGAACGCAGGGCAAGGGCTGCTACTGCTTTGTCAACGGCGTTCTCAAGACCCAGATCGACAAGTATGCCGGAAACTATAAATACATGGTCATCGACAACGAGGCGGGTCTCGAGCATATCTCGAGAGGCACGCTTCCGCACGTAGATACCATGCTGCTTATTTCGGACTGCTCGCGCCGGGGCGTGCAGGCGGTCGGGCGCATTGCGGAGATGATCCGCGAGCTCGAGCTCAAGCCCGGAACCATGAAGCTGATCATCAACCGCGCGCCGGATGGAAAACTCAACGCCGGCGTGCAGGAAGAGATAGAAAAATACGGTCTTGAGCTTGTGGGCGTTCTTCCGCAGGACGAGACGGTATACGAGTATGACTGCGATGGCAAGCCCAGCTCCCAGGTGCCGGATAGCACGCCGGTAAAGCAGGCGCTGCACCAGATCATGCGCGATTTAAATCTGTAAGGCCAAAAAATTATGATATAGGGGGATTCAACATTATGCCTTTCGTTCCCAAAAAGCAGGCTTTCAATGCCCACATCAATGAAGTTGTGCTGGGCGTTGGCGAAAAAGCAACTGCAATCGGCGGTCAGAACGTACTGCCGTTCCACACGTTCGATTCAGAAATCAAGAACGCTCCGAAGATCGGCGTTGAGCTGACGGACTTCGGCATGTCCGAGTACACGATGCCCGGTGAGCAGGCGTTCTACGCCGGCTGCGAGACCGTGGTTGACATGGCCAAGCGTGCCGAGACGATGGAGGGCGCAGATTTCCTGTGTCTGCACTTTGAAGGCGCCGATCCCAACGGCGCGAATAAGTCCGTCGAAGAGTGCGTTGCACTCGCCAAGGCAGTTTCCGATGCTGTGACGATGCCGATCGTCATCATGGGCTGCAAGAACATCGAGAAGGACACCGAGCTCTTCAACAAGATCGCCGAAGCTCTGGCCGGTAAGAACATCCTCGTTCTCTCCGCCCGCGATGAAAACTACAAGACCGTCGGTGCATCCGCAGGCCTTGCTTACAACCAGAAGGTCGGCGCGGAATCTGCCGTCGACATCAACCTCGCAAAGCAGCTCAACACCGTCATGACCCAGCTCGGCGTCAATGCGCAGAACATCGTCATGAACATCGGCACCGCCGCTGTGGGCTACGGCTTCGAGTACGTGGCCTCCACCCTGGACCGTGTCCGTCTGGCCGCTCTGGCGCAGTCCGATGCCGACCTGCAGATGCCCATCATGTCCCCCGTGTCTCCCGACGCCTGGGCCGTGAAGGAATCCACCGCTTCCGAAGAAGATGAGCCCGAATGGGGCAGCCGGGAAGAGCGCGCGATCGGGATGGAAGTCTCCACCGCCGCTGCCAACCTGACCGGCGGCGCTGACGCTGTCATCATGCGTCATCCCGCAGCCGTTGCCACCATCAAGAAGTTCATCACGGATCTCGTGTAATCGGAAGGAGGATACATACAATGGCTTTGAAAGGTCTTGACATTTTTAAGCTGTCTCCTAAGAAGAACTGTAAGGAGTGCGGCAGCCCCACCTGTATGGCATTCTGCATGAAGGTGGCGCAGGGTGCTGTGTCCATCGACAAGTGCCCCTACTTCTCTGACGACGCGAAGGCGATGCTCAACGAGCAGACCGCGCCTCCCATGAAGACCATCACGGTCGGCGAGCACAAGCTCGGCGGCGAGACTGGCCTCTTCCGTCACGAGAAGACTCTGGTCAACAAGAACCTGTACGCAGTTTCCGTCTGCACCTGCATGTCCGCTGAGGAAGCCGACAAGAAGCTGGCCGACCTGCAGAAGGTTGACTACGAGCGTATCGGCGAGAGAATGTACGTTGAGTTCGTTTTCGTCGCCAACAAGCAGTCCGATCCCGCTGTCTACGCGGAGCTGGTCAAGAAGGCCGCTGCTACCGGCCGTGACCTGATCCTGGAGTGCTGGGATGTGGAGTGCGCCAAGGCTGCTCTGGCAGTCGCGGGCAAGAACGTCATTCTCGACGGCGCTACCCCTGACAACTACGAGGCTATGAACGCTGTCGCCAAGGAGGCCGGTGTTGTTCTGGGCGTTCACGCCGACACCATCTCCGACCTGTACGACACCGTGAAGAAGCTGGAAGCCGCCGGCAACAAGAACCTGGTGCTGGACGTCACCGGCAAGACCGCCAAGGAGACGCTGGCCAACGCCGTTCTGGTGCGCCGCACTGCCATCAAGGATGGCGACCGCAGCTTCGGCTATCCCTCCATCGTCAACCTTGGCGTCCTGTGCGACCATAACGAGCAT
>OGLH01000680.1_pt1 | contig 10114 bp, 7 predicted proteins | sample 1572791 | NCBI WGS metagenome assembly OGLH01 (sample SAMEA2581913, study PRJEB24529) | metagenome | biome: Human gut stool | place: China | collected 2011
CGTTCACCGCTTCGGCGTTGTCCTCGTCCGCCCGTTCCAACAGGGTCAGTTTCGCCCGGATTTCAGCCAATTCCGAAGTAACGGTTGTAGCTGTCGTAATATAATTGCGCATGGCGACAAATGCTTTCATAATAGAGATACTTACTTGTATTGCCATTCCACTGCGCAATACCGCAGAAAGCATCGCAACTCCCTGTTCGGTAAAAGCATAAGGTAGGGATGTCTTCGGCCGCTTCACTCTGGATGTCGTCACAAATTGTGATGACATATTTTTCCATTCAATTTCGGAAATGCGGAACATGAACTCTTCCGGAAATCGTTCGATGTTACGTTTTACGGCCTGATTCAATGCACTGGTCGTAACTTGGTAGAGCGCCGCAAGGTCGAAGTCGAGCATCACGCGCTGGCCGCGGATTTCGTAGATTTTACTTTGTATGGTTGTGAGTTCTTCCATCAATAAGTTTGGGCAAGTTCTTTCCTTCAACACAAATATAGTCGCTTTTTTGCAAAAAGAAAGACGAAACCGCTCCGTTTCGTCTTTTCTATTCTTTTTTCGCAGGATAATTTATCGGTGCGAAGAATTCAGCGATTGTGATGTTATATAATTTACAGAGTTTCAGTATAGATTGTGTGTTTGGAATGGAGGTTCCTGATTCATACCGAGAAATATCTAAATGTGTAAACTCAATAACTTCTTCTTGAGAATACCCATGATCCGAACGTAATTGTTGCATACGTTCTATCAAGAGCCGTTGAAAAGTAGTATCTCTATATTTGGGAACCTTTGTTCGCATTTTTTGCAAAGGAAAGGTGATGTCTAAAATTTTATACACGTGATTTCACGTGTATTCGAAAAATTTGATTATATTTGCATACGTGGATTTCTAAATACAGAAATTATGCTACATTTGCGATTGAATAGTTCGGCGTAGCCGACGGACATAATCATAAAGGGTAAACAACTCTTTATACCTACTTGTAAACTTGGAGACCTCTTCGGAGGATGTTTAATCAGATGGTATAATGGTTGTCAGCTCCGGTTATGTCCTGTTTGTTATTTGCAAGCAGGGCTTGACTGGGGCGCAGGACAGCTTCCATCTGAAGGTAACTCCAAGACCGACAAGTAGGGGCTGACACCGCGCCCCCTTTTTGTTTTCTGTGGGTACATCATCCACTAACCCGAAACCGTCATGCGCCGCCATTCGCCGAATACATTACATCATACGGATTGCACCCGCCGAGCGACCGCCGGCAGGCGGAATCGGTATATCTTTGCAGCAGCGTTTGTTTTGGACCCTAATACTATCGAAATTATAAATATGATACCGATTCGCTGATTTACCATCGGTTTTTCTGTCTGCTGGCAGAGAAAGATAGTTTTTTACGGGGCGGCCGCGCCCGTTGCACCCTGCCCTGGTTTCAACTATCGCACCACCGAACACATAAAAACATACCGAAAATCAGCCGACGAACCGTTCCGTGGCTGAATCCCGACTCGAATTAATAACACGGATGCGGCCGATATACGACTGAATTCTTCATGGAATCTGTGTGAAGTTGCGTCACTATCCATCGTATGTCTCTGCATCCGTTTTCATATCCGGAAATTGTCTCCGACAATAAGTCCGAACCGGCTCTACCCGTATTCGGACTAATGGAAGCGCGTATTTACAAGGGAGAATACACATCGGCTGAGATGATCGTCTTAAAATCTCTTGACATTCATTACAAGCCGATGGCTTCCATTCCTTTTCATTTATTGTAGATATAGCAGCATAATTATAACATTCACCAGATAATCTTTTAGCGGTGTCCGAAGCAAGAAATTTGCCCGCTGAATCTCCGAAGTAACCTGCCGGACGGTCAGGTTGAATTTTTCCGCAATTTGATGGTAAGTCATATCTTCCAGACGGCTTGCCAAAAATACATTACGAGTAAGAGACGGCATTTTGGCCAGTTCGCGCCGGTAAATCTCGATTATCTCGGATTGGAACAGTTTGCCGATCTGTTCTTCGTTAGATAATGTATTGATACTCGATTCGATCCGCCATTGTTCTTTTCTATAAAGTTCGCTTTGAGCTTTGAGCATGGATTTCCGCTTACGCAGGTATGAAATACAGCGAGTCCTGACGTAATTGTAAATATAACCTTTGATATTCACGTCGAATTCAAGGTGATCCCGGTGTTCCCACAAATACATGAAGCCATCGGTCGTAATATCCGTTGCCATCTCCATATCATTTATATAGGAGTATGCGATTCGGATAAAACGCTCCTTGTCGTTGAACAGCCTGTCGAACTCTTCGGCTGTCAATATTTTCGTCGGCTTCCCCATCGCAATCTTTCGATACTGTTTCCAAAGATAGCAATTATTCCCGAAAATGCAAGTCGAGAATTCATCCCCGGTTTTTCGTTTCCGATGTTTTGAAAGCGCCTGCAAAAAAGAAATGAAAATATTTTTGAAACAAAATAAGGTTCCGGGAAGCAAATGCAGGCGATCAATACACTCATTGTCAATACATTGGCTAAATAAATAATTTTACATTATTATTAAATATATTTATTTATAAAAAAGGCTGTAAACTCGGTTCGCTCATGCGTTTAAAAAGAGAAAGCAATGAAGCCGGCATATAATTTAATTACAAGATAATGGATCAAGAGGTAATATACAAAGCTCTGCGCGGCGAAGCAACCCCAGATGAGCTGGAACAGGTGGCACGGTGGCATTCCGAAAATCCGGAGGACTTCCAGCGCTGCGCGGATGAGGTGCACATGCAGATCGACATGATGGAGTTGTACGGCGAAGAGATCCGTCCAGCAAGTTGGATCGCCGTGCACTGGAGAAAGGTAGTCCGTATTACCGTACAGGCTGCCGCCATGCTCGCCATCGGGTTGTTCGTCGGGGGATATATCAGCAAGGAACGCACCTACGATATGCTTGCCGAGCAAATCAACACGTTGCAGGTTCCTTACGGCCAACGCCTGAAGTTCACGCTTCCGGACGGTTCGAGCGTTCAGCTCAATTCCGGAGCAAAGATCGAATATCCATCCGTATTCAAAAAGAATCTCCGCAGAGTAAAGCTTTCCGGCGAGGCGGTATTCGATGTCGAACATGACGAGAGGTGTCCGTTCGTTGTAGAAACTTTCGCATCCGATATTCGGGTGTTGGGTACGAAATTCAACGTTGTGGCCGATGAGCGCCACCAACGCTTTTCGACTGCATTGCTCCAAGGTCGGGTGCAAATTACAAACCGGCTCGATCCCACGCAAAAAGACATTATACTGAAACCTAACGATATTGCTAATCTCTCGAACGGTCATCTTTTCATCGAACCGATAACCGATCCGGAAATATTGTGCTGGACGGAAGGTCTTATCAACATTTCGGGTCTGCCTTTCGATGAACTGATGGAGAAATTCGAGCGGGCATTCGACGTGAAGATCGACATCTCCCTTGAGAAACTTCCGAACATCAGAAACGTCAGTGGTAAAATTCGTGTGAACGACGGCATTGACAAAGCCCTTCACATTTTGCAGTATACCGCGGACTTTTCTTACAAGAAAAATTCGGAAACAAACGTAGTGACGATCTATTGATGTGAAAGCCTGATTGTTTAACGCCTAAAATGATTGCCTATGAAAACGTAACCAACATCGTTCATAGCTTGTTCAATGAAAAAGCCTGCGGAGGTAGAGATCCGCAGGCCGGATAATAGATTGAATCGAGCTTTTTTGAGACACTAATTAACCTATTATCTAAAACTTCGCAAAGATATGAATAAAACAGTATTCTTCAACAAGTTTCGAAGACTGTTTGGGTTCGTACTCACAATCTCTTTGCTTGGGAACGTATTCGCTGCATCTGCACAGAATGCCCGAATTTCCATTAAGATGGAAAACGTCCCTATTTCGCAGGTTATAAAAGAGATTGAAAATCAAACCCGTTACTTGTTTATCAACAAAGGCGTCGATACCAAAAACAAGGTCAGTATCAACGCTGTCCAAAAAACGATCCAGGATGTGTTGGCACAACTGTTCGCCGGCACGGAAATCGCTTACCGGATCGATGAATCCTACATTATCCTGACCAAAAAGAACGATGCGGGGAATCCGGTTTCCGTGACCGGAAAAATCAGGGATGCAAAAGGTAATCCGATCGTCGGAGCCAGTATCCTTGTTCAAGGAACTACAATAGGCGTCAGCTCCGACGCCGATGGTGCGTTTGCGCTTCAGGTCCCCCCCCCCCGCAGCAGACAGACAGCTGGAAATCAGTTTTATTGGTTATACTCCTGTGTCTATTGTCGTGGGCAGCCGGACTTCTTTCGAAATCACGCTCGAAGAGGCTGCGTCCGAGATCGAGCAGGTCGTGGTCACTGCTCTTGGTATTAAGCGTTCGGAAAAGGCCGTAGCCTACAATGTTCAGCAGATCAAGGCCGAAGACATCACAACCGTCAAGGATGCCAACTTCATCAACTCGTTGACGGGTAAAGTGGCCGGTGTCACGATCAACGCCTCATCGTCAGGTGTCGGCGGTGCCTCGAAGGTCGTACTGCGCGGCAACAAGTCCATTTCGCAGTCTTCGAACGCCCTTTACATTATCGACGGCATTCCGATGTACAACTTCGGTGGTGGTGGCGGTACGGAGTTCGATTCGCGCGGTGCTACGGAATCCATCGCAGACCTCAACCCCGAGGATATTGAGTCGATGTCGGTGCTGACGGGTGCTGCCGCGGCCGCGCTCTACGGTTCGGAAGCCGCGAACGGCGCTGTGATGATTACGACGAAAAAAGGCCAAGCCGGGACTCTGAAAGCTACGTTTTCGAGTAATATCGAATTTCTCGCACCTTTCATCCAGCCGGAATTTCAGAATCGCTACGGTACGGGTTTGAACGGCCAGCGCAGCGGCTCGAGCATTTACAGTTGGGGCGAGAAATTACGCCCTGAAGCCCGTTACGGTTATACTCCGGACGATTATTTCGAGACGGGACACGTTTATACGAATGCTGTTACGGTTTCTGGCGGTACGGACAAGAACCAGACCTATTTTTCGGCTGCTTCGGTCAATTCGGACGGCATTATCCCCAATAACGAATACGACCGTTACAACTTCACGTTCCGCAATACTTCGTACTTTCTGAAAGACCGGCTCAAGCTCGATGCGAGCGCCAGCTACATCTATCAGAAAGACCAGAACATGACCAATCAGGGAGTCTATTCGAACCCGCTGGTTCCGGCCTACCTGTTCCCGCGGGGTGAGAATTTCGACCTTTACCGTCGCTTCGAGCGTTACTACGAAGGGACGAAACTCATGGAGCAATTCTGGAGTGCGGATATGGAAGGCGGTGATTTGCGCATGCAGAATCCCTACTGGATCAACTACCGCAACCTGCGCAATACGGACAAGAAGCGTTATATGCTGTCGTTCTCGGCCAGCTACGACATTCTTCCGTGGCTTAATGTTGCCGGACGTGTCCGCATTGATAATTCGAATTCGCTCTACACGCAAAAACTCTATGCCTCGTCGAACACCACGATTACGGAAGGCGGCAAAAACGGCCACTATACCGAAGCCCGTGCTTACGACACGCAGACCTACGCCGATCTGATGGTAAACATTAACAAGACTTTCGGCGAGGATTGGTCTCTGAACGCGAATATCGGCGCCTCGATCAACAATATCAAGACCGATGAGTTGTCATACCGTGGGCCGATTCAGGAGAACGGACTTCCCAACATATTCAATGTTTTCGATCTGGATGACACGAAAAAACGTGCCGAAAAGGTCGGCTGGCACGACCAGACGCAGTCGATTTTCGCCTCGGTCGAAGTAGGTTGGAAACAGATGCTTTACCTCACGGTGACGGGGCGTAACGACTGGGCTTCGCAACTGGCCAATTCGCCCGAGTCGTCGTTCTTCTATCCGTCAGTAGGCCTGTCTTGGGTGCCTTCTTCGACATGGGATCTGGGCAAGACGTTCAGCTATCTGAAGATCCGCGGTTCGATCGCCTCGGTAGGTATGCCTTTCCCGCGTCACCTGACGGTTCCGACCTACGAATACGACGCTACGAACAAAGTGTGGAAGGACAAGACGCACTATCCGATCGGCGACCTGAAGCCGGAGCGTACCATTACCTATGAGGTCGGTCTGGATGCCCGTCTGTGGCAGCATATCAACCTTTCGGCTTCGTGGTATCAGGCCGACACGAAAAACCAGACCTTCGACCCGTCACTTCCGCCCTCGTCGTCCTATACGACCATCTACCTGCAAACCGGACACGTTCGCAATACAGGTGTCGAGCTGTCGCTCGGGTATGACAATCAGTGGCGGAATTTCCGCTGGACGACGAACTTCACCTACTCATGGAACAAGAACGAGATCATCGAACTGGCAGCCAATGCCGTGAACCCGGTTACGGGCGAAGCGTTGAATCTTACCAAGTTGGACATCAAGGGGCTGGGTAAGGCGAAGTACATCCTCAAGGAAGGCGGTACGCTGGGCGACCTTTACACGACGTCCAACCTTCGCTTCAACGACAACGGTTATGTCGAGGTGGACAAGAACGGCAACCTGCTGATGACCGACGAAGGCGAGGACATCTATCTCGGATCGGTTTTCCCGAACCACAACCTCGCATGGCGCAATGACTTCAGCTATAAGGGTATTAACCTCGGCGTGCTGTTTACGGCCCGTCTGGGCGGTGTCTGCTATTCGGCGACGCAGGCCAACCTCGACCTGTACGGCGTCTCGGAGGCTTCGGCCGCGGCGCGCGATGCGGGCGGTGTTTTGATCAACGGCCGTGAGATGGTCGATGCCCAGAAATGGTATCAGGCGATCGGCTCGCAGTCGGGTTTGCCGCAGTATTATCTCTATTCGGCGACGAATGTCCGCTTGCAGGAGTTGTCGCTGGGTTACACTTTCCCGCGCAAGTGGTTCCGCAATAAGCTGGGGCTTACCGTGTCGTTCGTAGGGCGCAATCTGTGGATGATTTACTGCAAAGCGCCGTTCGACCCCGAAGCCGTCGCTTCGACGGGGCTGAACTATCAGGGTATCGACTACTTCATGATGCCCTCGATGCGCAACCTCGGTTTCAATGTCCAATTCCAATTCTAAAGCGCAGCAACCATGAAAAAGATGAATAACAGATGGCAGTCGGTGCTGCTTTCACTGGCGCTGTTCGGATTGGCAGCCTGCACCGGCGATTTCGAAGACATCAACCGCAATCCCAATCAGGTTACGGACGACCAGATGGATGCCCTGAATTATAAGACCGGAACGAAGTTCAAAGCTCTTCAAAGTCTTGTGATTCCGGTGCAGGAGCATATGTACCAGTTCAACGAATCGCTTTCGGGCGGGCCGTTCGGCGGTTACATCGGTGCTACGGTCGATACATGGCAGACCAAGTTCGAGACCTATAATCCCTCGGCCGACTGGCGCAAATGGCCTTTCGCCAACGTCATCACCGAGACCTATACCCCCTATAAGGGCATCGTCAACGGCACGGAAGACGAAGTGGCCATCGCTTTCGCCCGCCTGTTGCGAGTGGCCATCATGCACCGTGTGACGGACTCCTACGGTCCGATTCCCTATTCGAAGCTGGAGAGCAACGAGTCGGTCTATGTGGAGTACGATTCGCAGGAGGCGGTCTATACGAAGATGTTCGAGGAGCTGGACGAGGCTATCGAGATACTGGGCCGCAACACGACGCTCCCGGCCGAAGCGTGGAGCCGCTACGACGGCGTCTACTACGGCAATATCGCGCAGTGGCTCAAATATGCCAATTCGCTCAAGTTGCGCATGGCCATGCGTTTGTCGTATGTGAAGTCCGACGTCGCCCGTGCGAAGGCCGCCGAGGCTATTGCCGGGGGTGTTATCGAGGCTAATGCCGACAATGCGGCGATGCACGCCGCGGAGAACCGCACGACGCTCATCTACAACGACTGGGGCGACCACCGTGTCGGAGCCGACATCCTCTGCTACATGAACGGCTACAAAGACCCGCGTATGGAGAAGATGTTCCTTGCGAACGATGTCGGCGACTATGTGGGTATCCGTATCGGCATCGATGTGACGAGCAAGTCGCAGGCCATGTCGAAGTATTCGAATATGATCGTTGCGAGCGATACGCCCTATTTATGGTTCAATGCCGCGGAAGCGACCTTCCTGCATGCAGAGTACGAACTGCGCTGGGGATCGGCCGAGACGGCGAAGACGCTCTATGAGCAGGCTGTCCGACTTTCGTTCGAGGAGCGGGGAGCATCGGGGGCCGACGCCTATTTGGTCGACGCCACGAAGAAGCCTGCACCCTATACCGATCCGCTGGGCAACTACAGCGCATCTGCCCGGAGCGAAATCACCGTTCCGTGGGAAACGGCGACGGACGGCAGCGATACGGAGGCCGTTCAGGAGCGCAACCTCGAACGCATCATCGTGCAGAAATGGATCGCTATCTTCCCGTTGGGAGTCGAAGCATGGTCGGAACACCGCCGTACGGGGTATCCGAAACTGCTGCCTGTACCTACCGACAAATCGGGAGGTTCCGTCAATGTGGAACAGGGCGCACGCCGTCTGCCTTACCCTGTCGAGGAGTACCAGCAGAACAACGCCAACCTTCAGTTGGCCATCCAGACGCTCGATGGCGAGCAGCAGAACGGCAACCGCACGGGCGACGTCATGGGAACCCGCGTATGGTGGGATTGCAAACCGTATAACAAGTAATCGCTATGAATATGAAACCAAACCGAATGATACGTTTCCTCGCTTTTTGCGCTGCCGTCGCAACGTTTGCGGCCTGCAACGACTGGACGGAGATGGAAACGGTGGACAGCAAGGTGGAAAAGCCCTGGGAGCAGGATCCGGCACTATGGGCCGAATACACCGCGGCGCTGAGGGCCTATAAACAGTCAGAACATTTCATTGTTTATGCCCGTCTGCACAACTCGCCCGAGAAAGCATCGAGTGAGCAGGATTTCATGCGCTGCCTCCCGGATTCGCTGGACATCGTGACGCTGACCAACGCCGATAACTTCTCGAAGTTCGACGCCGAGGATATGGACGTCATGCGCGAGAAGGGGACGAAAGTACTTTATCAGGTCGATTATGCCGCACGCGCGGAAGAGTTCGCCGATATGCAGGCGCTCGATGCCTATCTGGATCAGGTTGTCGCCGCCGTCGCCGCCAACGGCATGGACGGCTACTCGTTTACGACCAACCCGCTGGCGACGGATGCCACAGCCCGCATCGTCGAGAAACTTGCTGCGGCGAAATCCGAGGGCCAGCTCCTCGTCTTCGAGGGCAACCCGCTGTCGCTTGCGGCCGCCGACCGTCCCAAGGTCGATTTTATTGCCCTCGATACGGAGAAACTCGAAAATGTGCAGGAGGTGAAGCTCCAGGTGCTGAATGCCACGGGGTATGCCGGTATCGCGCCGGAGAAGCTGCTGCTGGCGGCCGAGATCAGCGCACCCCTGCTGGATGAGGATCGCACGGAGTTCGCGGCCGTCGATGAGATGTCGCGCCGCGTCATCGAATTCGGCCCGCTGGGCGGTCTGGCAGCTTACAACATTTCCGGAGATTACTATCATGCGGAGATGAACTACCAGACGATCCGTGGGGCGATCCAGACGTTAAATCCCGCTAAATAGTGAACGCCATGAAAAAATACGGAAAATATCTGATTGCAGCCGTCGCGGGGCTCGTGTTTTTCGCGGCCTGCGATAATTATGAGGCCGACGACCACAAGTTCGGAAACGCCGTTTATCTCGACGTCGCGGAAACGAACGAGGTGCAGCTTACAACCTTCGGCAACAATAAACCGACTTACGACTGCGCCTTGCAGGCGGAGCTGACCTATCCTGCGGGACAGGATGTGGCGGTGACGCTCACGGTCGACCCGTCGCTCGTCGGGACGTACAACGCCCGCTACGGTACGGAGTGGACGATGCTCGATGCCAAATACTATGAGTTGTCGGCCGAGAGTGTCACGATCGCCGCGGGAAAAACAACCTCGGATGTCGTGACCCTGCAATTCAAGGAGCTGATGGGCCAAGGCGAGGAACAGACGGGAGCGCTTCCTATCGACGAAACCTATCTCGTTCCCGTGCGCATCGGCCATGCCTC
>OGLH01000682.1_pt1 | contig 10082 bp, 5 predicted proteins | sample 1572791 | NCBI WGS metagenome assembly OGLH01 (sample SAMEA2581913, study PRJEB24529) | metagenome | biome: Human gut stool | place: China | collected 2011
AAGCTCCACCATTAAGAAAACGATAAGTACCGTTAGTCAACAAACGGTACTTATCGTTTTCTTAATGGTGGAGCTTGGACTCAGTTTTTTGAAATGGATGAGGGTCATGCCGAACCTCGTGGTTATTTGGCTGGAACACAAACACCCGATAATATGATCCATTTGATAACAAGTCGCTTCTATTATAAATTTAATTTAGCTTGGTTGAAAGGAAACGAAAGTATTATATCTCCTCAATCTTTGTCTAACTAAAGGACGTAGAATGCATATATCCAATACTTTGTATTGTCTTACTTTCGTTTTCTAGTTGTACTGTTTGTTGTAAATGAAAGCAATCGAAATAAAATAAAGTAAAATAATGCAAAATGATTTTTGTTTTCCGAAAATATTTCTACTTTTGCAATGTGTGATTTAAGATATTATGATTATGGCGCACGCTTAAAGAGAACACAAAAAGAATTATTAAATCTAAAATAATTATTTGTTAACCCAGGAAAGTATGGAAAATGTTCAGAAAACAAGGCGTTTGTTTGCAAGCGCATACGGTTGCAAAGCCAGCCGTTCTTTTCTTATTTGGGGATTGTCGGCCGCAATGTCTATAAGTGTTATACCGGTGATGGCTGAGATTTCTGTTGGTGAGAAAAACTATGATACTCAAATTGTTAGCCAGACAAAGACTATAACCGGAACCATTATTGATGAAACAGGTGAACCTATGATTGGGGTGTCGGTTTTAGTTCAAGGGACTACTACAGGGGCAGTTACAGATTTGGATGGTAAATTTACATTGGAAGTTCCCGCAAACGCTACATTGGTAGTTTCCTATATCGGATACAAGACTCAAAATGTAAAAGTCGGTAGCCAAAATACGTTTGCCATTAAGATGGAGAGTGATAATGAGGTGCTTGATGAAGTGGTAGTAATTGGTTATCAGACTATTAAACGTAAGGACTTGACTGGTTCTGTTGCTTCTGTTAGTGGTAAAACCGTGTCTGTTATGCCTGTTTCTAATGTAGCACAGGCTATGCAAGGTAAACTTCCTGGTGTGAACATTACCTCACAAGATGGACGTCCTGATGCGGCAATTTCTATTCGTGTGCGAGGAGGAGGTTCCATTTCGCAAAGTAATGAACCTTTGATTTTAGTAGATGGTGTAACTGTGAATTCTTTAAATGATATTCCGTCTGATCAAGTGGAAAGTATTGATGTGCTGAAAGATGCTTCTTCTACGGCTATCTATGGTGCGCGTGGTGCTTTCGGGGTGATATTGGTAACTACCAAGAATGCTACTGCCGGAAAGACGAAAATTAATTATAACGGAAGTTTCTCCATGCATCAGCGTACGGTGAAGACAGAAGATGGCATCGTTAGTAATGGTTTGCAGTGGACTGATGGCTGGTATACGGCTTATCTGGAAGGTCAGGAGGCGCCTCCGGGAGGTATCAATAATGTATTTAAGTACTCTACAGACTGGTATAATGAATTGGTAAGACGCGATGCCGATCCTTCACTGGATAAAGTTCGTGTCAATGATAAGGGGGAATATGAATACTTTGGTAATACCAACTGGCTGGATATCATTTATAAAGATCAGAACTATTCCACTGAACATAATGTCAGCATTAGTGGGGGAAATGAGCGTGCCCGGTATTATGTGTCAGGACGTTACTATAATCAGGATGGCATTTACAATGCCGGAGACGAAAAGTATACGCAGTATAATATCCGTTCAAAAGGAGAAATACAAATCAATAAATCTCTTTGGTTGGAGAATAATACGGATGTCATGATTTTCCGTTCCCACCAGCCTATGGTGATGTACGACCGTCAGAATATAACCCGCCAGGCACAACATCAGGGATATCCGGTGACTATGGAGAAGAACCCCGATGGCACTTGGACCGAGGCAGCCGTATATATTGGATGGGCAGGTTTTGTAGAAGGGACTTCCTGGCAAAAGGACAATAAACTGGATGTACGCAATACGACGACCTTAACGTATACACCTATAAAACAGCAATTGATCTTCAAAGGTGACTTTACTTATTACAGCAGCAAGTCTACCCGTTTAAGAGCCGAGAACCAGTACAATTACTATACGGGACCGGAAATAATGGGAACTCGTAACACATTCAGTTCTCTGGAAAATATGGATTATAACAGGGAATATCTCTCAAGCAATATTACCGGTAACTATATTCCTAAATTTTCTAATTCCGATCATTACCTGAATGTACTGTTGGGCTGGAATCTTGAGCACCAAGATTATAAAACGATACAAACTTATCGCCGTGGTCTGATTAGTGCCACTAAACCGAGTTTTGCTCTTATGGATGGTGATTATTATACTACGGGACAAGGAGGAAATGAGTGGGCTTATGTAGGTTTCCTCTATCGTCTGAACTACAATTATAAGAGTCGTTACCTGGCAGAAGTAAGTGGGCGTTATGATGCCTCTTCCAAGTTTCCCGAGAACCAACAGTGGGGGTTCTTTCCTTCCGGATCACTGGGCTGGCGTATTTCTGAGGAAGCTTTTATGAAATTTACCCGCAATTGGCTGGATAACCTGAAAGTCCGTGCTTCCATCGGTAGCCTGGGCAACGGTAATGTAAGCCCTTACCTCTATCTTTCTACAATTCCCATTAAGAAAACATCTGTTATTCTGGGGGATGCATTGCAGACGTATGCCACTACTCCGAATATCGTTCCCAACAGTCTGACTTGGGAAAAATCAACAACTTATGATATTGGGCTGGATGTCGATATGCTATCTAACCGTTTGTCGATAGTGTTCGACTACTATCAACGCTATACAACGGATATGTATACAGTAGGTCCTACTTTACCTGCCGTACTGGGGGCCGCTACACCTAAAGGCAACAATGCGGAGATGGAAACCAAGGGTTGGGAACTTTCGATTATGTGGCGTGACAATTTTACACTGGCTAATAAGCCATTTAATTACAGCGTAAAAGCAATGTTATGGGATAGCCGTACCTGGGTTACTAAATTCAATAATCCTACGAAACTACTCTCCACTTATTATGAGGGACAGGAGATCGGTACTATCTGGGGATATCATATCGAAGGATTATTTAAAGATCAGGCTGAAATTGATGCTCATGCAGACCAGTCCAAACTAAAAGTATCCGCTACGAATATTCTGAAACCGGGTGATCTGAAATTTGCCGATCTCGATAAAAGCGGTACGGTAGATAATGGTCAGAATACATTGGATGATCATGGTGACTTGAAGGTTATCGGAAATACTACGCCTCGCTATCAATTCGGTTTTAATTTGAGTGCCAATTGGAATGGCATTGGCATCAGTGCTTTCTTTCAAGGTGTAGGCAAGCGAAACTGGTATCCGCATCGTGAGTCAGCTTTCTTCTGGGGGCAGTATGACCGGCCTTACAGCTATATGCTGAAGGAACATACCGGAAATAATGTATGGACAGAAGAAAACCAGAACACTGATGCTTATTGGCCCCGTTACCGTGGCTATCTGGCAAATGGTTCTACAAAGGCGTTGGGTATCCAGGCTAATGATCGCTATTTACAGAATGTAGCTTATGTCCGTCTGAAGAATCTTCAAATAGATTATGCTTTTAATAAGAAATTTTGCGATAAACTGCACTTGCAGGATTTGAAGATTTACCTTGCCGGTGAAAACCTGCTGACATGGACACCACTGGCTAAACATACAAAAATGTATGATCCCGAAGGTATCAGTGCCGGTGATGCAGACTTCCGTTCTACTGCCAATACTGATGGAGACGGATATGGTTATCCTATTTTAAGCAGTTATACAATCGGTATTAATGTAACCTTTTAACACAGAAGATGAGTATGAAAAAATATTGGTTGATAGGTTTGTATGCTTTGGCTCTGACCTCTTGTGATAGTTTTCTGAATTGTGAGCCTGAGAACAATTTTTCTTCCGAAGGCTTTCTGGAGTCGGAGTCGGACTTACGACTTTATACAAATGGTTTTCTGCAAAGTTTCCTACCCAGTGAAGAAACAATAGCCTGGGGGGGAGACCAGTATGCAGACTTTTGTGCAACCCGTTCGTCCACTACTTTTTTGATCGGTGACACGTGGGATGATACCCAACAAGGCGGTTGGGGAACCGGCGACTGGGGAAATCTACGACAGATTAATTACTTTCTCGATAATCTGCCTAATGCTAAAGGCAAAGTAACGGATGCCGTTTATTTACATAATGAAGGTGTAGGACGTTTCTGGCGTGCTTATTTCTATTATGGTATGGTTAGAACGTTCGGTGATGTACCTTGGTATGAAACGACATTGGATGTGGATAATAGAGATGAACTATACAAACCACGCGATAAGCGTGAGGTTGTTATGGATAAGATATTGGAAGATCTCGATTTTGCCTGTACCAATTGTTCCACAGATAAGACCTTGACAGAAAGTAGTACGTTGATAACGAAATGGGTGGCATTAGCACTCAAATCCCGTATCTGTCTGTTCGAAGGTACCTACCGTAAATATCATGCGGAGTTAGGATTGCAAAGCTCGGTTGAAAAATTCTTGCGTGCTTCTATTGCCGCATCCGAAGAACTGATGACGAAAGGTCCTTATAAATTACTGAATACGGGAGAGGTGGAGACACAGTATCGTTCGTTGTTTACTTCGGAAGAACTGAACGCAACGGAGGTAATCTGGGGTATCGCCTTCAAAAAAGATTTGCGTATGCACTCCATTACTTGGAAACTATTCTCAGCCTCATTTGGGGCAAACTGGTCGTTGGTACGGCCTTTTGTAAATATGTATCTGATGCGCGATGGTAGTCGTTTCACCGACCGTACGGATTATGCTACCATGCAGTATATGGATGAGTTTCAGAATCGTGATTGCCGTCTGATGCAAACAGTTATATCACCGTCTTACCAACGAAAAATCAGTGGTACGGTGAAACCAGATGCACCTAATTTCTCTATGACATCCACCGGTTATCAGCTTATCAAATGGGCTATAGATGATGATGTGCATGTAGGAAAGGCTACGGCTAATAATTCTATTCCTATTTTTCGTTATGCGGAAATATTGCTGAATTATGCAGAAGCAAAAGCAGAATTAGGTGAATGCGATGAAACGGTATGGAATGCTACGGTCAAACCATTACGCGAACGTGCTGGAGTAGAAGGGAAGGTTCCTGCAACTTATGACCCGTATGTAGCTGCTTACTTTAAAAATCAAACAACGGATAAATGGGTTCTGGAAGTACGTCGTGAACGTGGTGTAGAGTTGGCTTTTGAAGGAGTTCGCTATGATGATGTTATGCGTTGGAAACAAGGAGACCTGATTGAAAATGTATGGCAAGGTATTTACATTCCCCAGAAAGGTGAAGCGTATGACCTGAACGGCGATGGTGTAAAAGATGTAGCTGTGGTAGATAAAGAACCGGCAGCCGGTGATAAGATTAAGGGTGTACAATATGTGGTAATTGGCAAAACCAATCGTTTGTCCGAAGGTGACCACGGATATATTGAATTTGGCTTTAGCCAGGGACGTAAATGGGATGATAAGAAATACTTGCGTCCGATACCGTTGACGGCTACCCAGATAAATCCGGCTTTATTGCCTCAAAACCCAGGTTGGTAATAGTAACTTTAATGATAAAAATAAACAGATAACATGAAAGTAAAGAAAGTATTAGTAAGTGCGTTCCTTTTGGCAACCTGCCTGATGAATGTACAGGCGCAACGCCGGCATGAAATTCAGGTTCCCGATTTAGATGGATACACTACTTTGAAGTGTGATTTCCATATGCACACTGTTTTCTCTGATGGTTTGGTTTGGCCTACGGTACGTGTAGATGAGGCTTATCGTGAAGGACTGGATGCAATTTCTCTGACAGAACACATCGAATATCGTCCTCATAAAAAAGATGTTGTGGCAGATCATAACCGTTCGTTCGATCTTTGTCAGAAACAGGTTGAAAAGCTGGGGATACTTTTAATCAGAGGTAGTGAGATTACCCGTCCGATGGCTCCCGGACACTTTAATGCCATTTTTCTGGCTGACTCCAATCCATTGGAACAAAAAGAGTATAAAGACGCTTTCAATGAAGCCAAAAAGCAGGGAGCATTTATTTTCTGGAATCATCCCGGATGGGCAGCCCAACAACCGGATACTACTAAGTGGTGGCTCGAGCACACAGAACTCTATAATGAAGGTTGTATGCATGGCATTGAAGTAGCAAATGGCCCTCTGTATATGCCCGAAGCCATTCAATGGTGTTTGGATAAGAATCTGACAATGATTGGCACTTCCGATATCCATCAACCCATTCAGACTGATTATGATTTTTCTAAAGATGAGCATCGTACCATGACATTCGTCTTTGCGAAAGAACGTTCCTTGAAAGGCATCCGTGAAGCATTGGACAATCGTCGCACTGCTGCTTATTATCGAGAGTTGGTGATTGGACGTGAAGATCTGCTTCGTCTATTCTTTGAAAAATGCGTGAAAATAGAAGAAATCAGCCGTAATGAGAAAGGAGTGACGCTCTCTATAACCAATACCACGGATTTAGTCCTGAAACTGAAAAAGACGGCACATAATACTTCTCTGGTCTATTTTCGGGATATGACGCTGAAGCCGCATACACGTTATAGTGTCCGTATCGGATTTGATAATGGTATCAAAGGAGGAGATATGAATTTTGAAGTGACGAATTTTATAGTGGCTCCTGATAAAGGATTGGAGTATACTATTTCTCTGTAAGAAAAATTTTACTTGTTAAGTTGCCCGGTCTTGAAATGTATCAGGACCGGGCATATTGTATATGTAACTATTCTATTTCCAAGAGGTCGCTCATGATACCGTCTGAGACGAAAATACCCTCTCTGGTTAGCTTTAACCGATCGTTATGCAACTTTAATTTCCCATTTTCCAGATAAGGTTTGGCTTGTTCCAAACAATATTTCCAAAGTCGGTCGCCGAACTTACTTTTCAGCTCTTCTGTGGATATTCCCCATATTGTGCGCAGACCTGTAATGATGTATTCATTGTAGCGGGTTTGTGTGTCCAGTTGTTCTGTTTCGTGTTGTCGTTGCCCTTGTTCTACAGATGAAAGATACTGATTTAGTGAAGCTACATTCCATTCGCGCGAGTCTCTATCAAAGGAATGTGCGGACGGACCGCATCCCAGATAAGGGACACCTTGCCAATAAGAAGTATTGTGTCGGGAATACATTCCCGGTTTGCAGAAATTGGATATTTCGTAGTGTTCGTATCCTGCGGCTGAAAGGGTATCTATTAATGTGGAGAAGAAGTTCAGGCTACTGTCCTCATCCACTTGAGATACAGAGTGTTGTTGCAGCATTTTGTACAGAGGTGTATCTTCTTCGTAAATCAGATGATAAGCGGAAATATGTTCCACGTTAAGGCTGACTGCTTGCTGTAAATCCTGTGCCCAGCGTTGGTCAGTTTCTCTGGGCAAACCATAAATCAGATCGATGCTGATATTTTGAAAACCTGCTTGCCGACAGCGTTGTACTGCCTCTATTGCTTGTGCGGCGTTGTGCCGCCTGTTCAATAATCGTAGTGTTGCATCATCGAAAGTTTGTATTCCCATGCTGATGCGGTTGAACGGTAGAGTACGTAGCATTTGGGTATATTCTTCTGTAAGGTCATCGGGATTTGCTTCAAGAGTTATTTCTGTTGCTTTCCTCGTTCCGTAAACCTGCTCAATCGTTTTGAAAACCTCTTTAAAATCATTCTCCGATAACTGTGACGGTGTACCCCCGCCGAAATAAATGGTTTCAACAGCTTCCCCTTTCAGATATTCCTTGCGTTCCGTCAACTCCCGGCAAAGAGCACGGATATATTGCGATTTCAATTCCGAACGTGTGGTGGAATAGAAATCGCAATAAATGCAACGTGTCTTGCAGAAGGGGATATGTATGTAGATGCCTGCCATAATTATATTATTTCTGTAGAAGAACTTCTGTTGTTCTTACTTTGGCGGTAAAGATAACTATTCCTTCCGAAACTTACATCAGGAGAGAGAAACCGTCTTTACCGTTCCGTCAGAGAAATAAATGGTTATACTGTCTCCGGTCTGTTTGAAGGACTTTACAGGTGTCAGTTCCTTTTTTGTAAATAGCTTGCCATTCTTTTTCCATAATTGCAGTGTGATAAAGACTTTATCACCGGAATGAGTTGTGGCTGCATTGATTACAGAACATTTATTACTTACCGGATGGAGTCCTTCAGTCTGTACAAATTCCACTTCCGACCAACCCTGGAGATTGATAAGTGCTGTTTGATAGGCACCATTATCCATGCAGTAGGCAGTGTATCCTCCGGCCTTTTGTTCCTTTGTAACAATGGGACTTTCTAATTCCGGTAACGAATAGTGTCCATAACGTAATTCTGTCGTAATTGGGAAAGAAACTTTGTCTACACGCAGTATGCCGTTAGGAAGTGGAATATCTGCCAGGCGGAATTTGATTTCCGGGTTTGTTTCAAGTTCTGCATCCCGGTAATAAATTCCATCTTCAAACTTCTTGAAGGTGTAGAGGCGTAGTACTTCCCATTCTTGTTTGGCATTCAGTACAGCATAGTTCATAGATACCTTGCCATCTGGACTGTCTGCCATCCAGGGAAATGCCGTGTTGTAAGACAGTTTATTATAATTCTCGGTAGAACGGAATTTCTGCCAGTCTTTAGCTACTGCTTCATGACACCATGCACGTATTTCCGAAGTGCCGCTATTGGGATAGTTAGTCACCAAGGTATTAGAGCCTTCCATGAACTTATTGTATACCTTGCCGGGTTGAAACTCTTTTTCCCAAGCTCCGTTATTCTCGACAGCTGTCCAAAACGGATTATCAGCAGGCAATAATAATCCAAGGAACGCTTTTCCCATCCAGTAAACGCTGCCACGGCAACTATAAATCTGTACGGCAGGCTCAAAAGCTCCGTAGAATCCCAGTGTGGGTACCCGGTCTTCCATCAATGCTGGATTCTCAAGGAATTGAAGCAGGGTGGAAGAAGCAATACGGCGCATCCATCCATAGTTGATAGACGGATCATTGAGCCACCCCATCAGCGGGAAGGGCACAGCGGCAGCTATACGGTACGTAATACTGCGTCCATACATATTCATTTTACCATCTTCAGCAAACATATAAGGATAGTTAGGAACCAAATCACGGAAATTGCTAACAAACTGGCGTCCGGCTTCCGGATTAAATTTCTCACCGTAGTAATGTGCCCAAATCATACCATACATTTGGAAAGCCCACATACTATAGTAGTCATAGGCCGGACTGTCATTATACCATCCGTATCCACGATATTGTGCCAGTGATTTTTGCAGCAATTCATCCATATAACTATCTTTGACCTCATAGCCATGATCTTTGAAAAAAGACATGACGAATATATTGAAGAAGCGCCAGTTAGAACCGATTGTAGGCCCGTTGCCATAACTAAGCATTAATGCGGCAAGATCATCTTTCTCCTTTTGAGTCAGTGGCTCCCAGATAATCTCAGGCATTACGGTAAGCGACAGGGCAAGTGCTCCGAATTCTACAAGCGTCTGGCTTGGCCCACCTTTGAGATGTTGAATATATCCGGGCTTAGACGGATCACTCATGTTGCGCAACTGTTGCCGGTAATAATCTCCGACTTTGATTCCATTCAGTACCAGATCCGGATTTTCTTTTAATAGAGGAATTGCTATAAACATGGTGCGGCAAAGTCCTTCCAGATTTTCCGTCTTGTTGAACTTTCCATCCGTTGGATAGCTTTTTCCCGGTTGTTTGGGGAAACGCATCGGCTCATCCAATGTGTGGATGTAGCTAAATGCTCCGTCCAATAAATAGGTTGCTGCGTCCATCCAGTGTTGGCGAGTCATGCCCGTCAGTGGGCTCAACTGATAATCCGGTTTAACCAAATGAAATACGGAATCATTTTTAGCCTGTGGCAGGGAGGCATTTACTTTTAATGAAACTAATAAAGTAAATAGTAATAATCCTTCAACGCCACACGAAGAATATCCATTGCTTTATATTTCAAAGACTTAACAGTATTAACAGAGATGC
>OGLH01000687.1_pt1 | contig 10057 bp, 10 predicted proteins | sample 1572791 | NCBI WGS metagenome assembly OGLH01 (sample SAMEA2581913, study PRJEB24529) | metagenome | biome: Human gut stool | place: China | collected 2011
AGATGTGGTCAAAGTCATAGTAACAGGGATTCAAAAATATGGTGCTTTTGCCACATCTTCTTTCTCTATTTTTTTCATATTTCTTCCTCACTGGCATTATTATAGCACTTTTTCTTTATTTTTAGAATATATTATTGTTTTTTTTATAAAAAAAATATATAATAATTGTGGTGAGAAAAATTATGGATAATAAAGAAATTGAAAAAAAGATATGTGAAGTATTAGATAAAATAAGACCATATTTAGAGAATGATGGTGGTTCTGTTAAGTTTAATAGATATGAGAATGGAGTTGCTTATGTAACATTAGTAGGTGCTTGTTCAAATTGCCCTTTGGCCTCTGTTACATTAGAGGATGGTATTGAATCTGCTTTAATAAATGAAATACCTGAAGTTGTTAAGGTTGTAAATGAGGATTAGGTCCTCTTTTTTTTAACCATTCAATTGTTGGTATATCATAATGTTTTCTTAGGTATAAATAAATATTATATAAATATACTTCATAATCGTTTATTCTACTTATTATTTTATTTAGTTCTTTTTCTTCTTTTTTATTACTTATTATTTCATCATATAAGATAAAATAAAAACTGGGGTATAATATTCTAGAGAATAGTATTCTTATTCCATAAAGTGAGTAATAATTGTAATAAAAATATTCATTTAATTCTTTAAATATATTTTTATTATTACTCCAAAAAGAGAATTTTATGTATTCTGCTACATCTCTGGCTTTATGATCTAATATTATGTTAGAAGGATCGGTTAGGGATAATACTATATTATTGTGGGATATAACTTTTTGATCAGTAATGGTTGGTTTTAATTCTAGTTTGGTATTTACTAAATAAGATATAGCATTTTCAGCCATACCTATAAAATAATCAAATGATTCTCTTATTAAGGGATATTTTTTTTCATTTTCTCTTACTTGCAGTTCATAGTAGTCTATTTTGCTTTCCCATAATAATTCCCATTTATTTCTTTCTAAAGATGTTATATTTATGTTTGATAGGGCCATGTTTGATATTAATGGTAATGATAATTTTACTTTGGTTTTATTTAATATTAGGATATAATAGGTATCGTTTACCTTGGTTAAGGGATTATTATATTTATTTGGTATTATACTATCTATATTTAATTTATTTGAAATAATGGTATTTAGTTTATATATATCATAACTTTTATCTATATTATCTGTGTATGGTTTGAAAGTAAAGTGATTATTATTTAAATCAAAATGATAGACGTCATTATTATTATGCAGTTCATCTATTCTTAAGTTATAGTAATATTCTATTATATTTTTCATAGTATCCCTCAATAATATTTTATTATTTTAAATTAAAATATAGACTAAAAATGATAAATATGTTACAATTAGGTATAGATGAGGATAAGAAATGAAAAAAACAATTAAGAATTATAGATTAGAGGGTAGAAAGGTTATTATAAGATGCGATTTTAATGTGCCTTTGAATAGTAAAAATAAAATAACTGATTATACTAGAATAAAAGCTAACTTAAAGACTATTAGGTATGCTGTTATGAAAGGGGCTAAGGTTATTTTACTTTCACATTTGGGTAAAGTAAAAAATGATTTAGATAGAAAAAGTAATAGTTTGTATCCGGTAGCAGTAGCTTTATCTAGATATTTAAATAAAGATGTTAAGTTTTCTCCTGATACTAGAGGATATAGGCTAGAGAAGATGATAGATGAACTTAATAATGGTGATGTTTTACTAGTAGAAAATACTAGATTTGAGGATATATGTGGTAAAAAAGAATCAAACTGTGATGAAGAATTATCTAAATACTGGGCATCACTAGGTGATATTTTTATTGAAGATGCTTATGGTTCTTGTCATAGAAAGCATGCTTCTGTTACAGGGATACCTAAGTATTTACCTAGTGGTATTGGTTTTTTAATTGAAAATGAATTAAATAAGATTGATATGGTTTTGAATAGTGATACTCATCCATTTATTGTAGTAATGGGTGGTAAAAAAGTAGATGATAAGATAGTACTTATTGAAAAACTTTTGGAGAAATGTGATAAGCTTTTGGTAGGTGGAGCAATGTCTTTTACTTTCCTAAAGGCTATGGGATATAATGTTGGTAAATCGATCGTCAGTGATGAACATATTCCTTTTTGTAAGAAAATGTTAGAAAAATATTCAAATAAGATTGTATTACCGGAGGATTTTATTACTGAAAAGGATGATGTACTTGGTAATACTATGATAGAGCATTTTGAAGATGATGATATTGGATATGATATAGGTTCTAAAACAGTTAATAAGTTTAAAAAGATACTTAGTACCGCTAAAAGAGTAATATTAAATGGTCCTATGGGAATGTTTGAAGAAGGCAGATTTAGTAATGGTACTTATTTGATTATGAAACAGCTTAGTGAAATTAAGGCTAAAACTATTGTTGGTGGTGGAGATACAGCTGCTGCAGTTAATAAACTTGGCTTTGAAAAGAAATTTTATCATGTTTCTACTGGTGGTGGTGCAACTATGAAATATCTAGAAGATGGTAAACTGATTGGAATTGAAGTGATTGATGATGAAAAAAAATAAGCTTACTATATATTTGACATTTGTTATAATATTGTTTGTATGTGTATTATATGTTTCTTTGAAAGATGATTATAAAGATATCTTGAACGCACTTAATGATGTTAATATATTGTTTCTTTTGATAGGAGTATTTTTTATGTTTTTATCTAAATATTTTCTTGGAGAAACATTATATTTTTTGGCAAAAAAAGAAAAGTCTGATATTAAAATAAAAGATATGGTACTTATTGAACTTATTTATCCCTTTTTTGCGGGTATTACTCCTAGTTCATTAGGTGGTGAGTCTTTTGAAATATTATATATGAGAGACTGTGGTATTTCGGTGGGTAAGGGCTCTAATATTACTATACAGAAGTTTATTACTTATCAGATATCACTACTTATTATTAATACGATGGCAGTAATTTTAAACTTGTTTATTAGGGTTGTACCTCTTAATAGTTTTGTCTTTTCTTTTGTAGTTATTAATTTCTTGGTAAATGGCTTTTTACTTGGCTTCTTTTTCTTGGTAGCCTACAATAAGAAGTTTAATCATTTTATTATGAAGAAGGGACTACAGATAGGTCATAAACTTCATTTTGTTAGAAATATTGATAAGACTAGAGATAGACTAGATAATTATTTAAAAAACTTTGATGAGGGTGTTGAAAAGTTAAAACATGATAAGAAGTTATTTTTTAAGGTAATTGGTATTCAAATGTTATCATTCTTATTTTATATGTTAGCGGCTTATCCAGTAGCGGTATCTATGGGCATTACTAGTATTAGTGCAGTTAAGATGTTTATTTTGTCTACTTATGTTAAGATGCTTAGTCTTATATTTATTACTCCTGGTAATAGTGGGGCAGCAGAATATAACTTTGTGTATTTATTTACTGGTCTTATATCTGAATCTGATATAATGGCATATATGTTGATGTGGAGACTTGTTACTTATTATATCCCTCTTATTGTAGGTGGTTTAATTGCAATTACGTGGAAGAAGGTGAAACATAATTATGAATAAATTAGTTGTTCTTAATCATAAGATGAGTCTTTTATATGATGATTTATATAGTTATATAGAGATGCTTAATAATATTGAGACTGATTGTGATATTGTTATATGTCCATCTAATATTTATTTAGAGGCATTCTCAAATAATTCTGATTATGCTATTGGGTGTCAGAATATTAATTATAATTTAGATGTTAATAATACTGGTGAGATATCTACTGACCAAGTAAGAGCACTTGGAGTAGAGTATGCTATTATAGGACATAATGAGAGAGTAGAAAAGTATCATGAAAATAAGAGTATTGTTAATATGAAACTTATCGCGGCTTTAGAGGCGAATATATTACCAATTCTTTGTTTTGGTGAGAATATTGATGAGGATTATAAAGAGGTTATTCCTAAAATACTTGATGCTTATTTAAAAGATGTTCTTAATATTGATTTTATTACTTTTGCTTATGAACCTGCTTATGCTATTGGTACTGGAACTCTTCCAAGTGTTGATAGAATTAAGGAAGTAACTGGTTTTATTAGCAAATATATTGAAGATAAGTATCATAAGAAGCCTAGTATTATATATGGTGGTAGTGTTGATAGTAGTAATATTGATAAGATTATTAATATAGAAAGGTTATCTGGAGTTATGATAGGAGCTATATCATCGAATATAAAAGAAATACAAAAAATATTTAAAAATATATAGAGAAGTACTTAATAAGATATTTCTCTATTTTTCTTTGGTTTATAGTATAATTCGACATATTTTTCGTTTTTGATGCAGTACAATGATAATGTAAGAAAGAAGGTATAAGAAAATGGAAAAAATAAAAGTTTTAATGATTGATGATAATGTTAATTTGGTGGAGATGGTTAAGGATTACTTTGAGAATCATCCTAAGATTGAAATTGTCGGTAGTGCTAATGATGGAATGGAAGGTTTGAATATTATTAAGGAAGGTAAACTTAAATATGACCTTATTGTACTAGATTTGATTATGCCAAAGAAAGATGGAATTGGTGTTCTTAAGGAACTTAAGAATTCTAATATTGCTTCTAATGTGATTGTGGCTACTTCTTATAATGCTCCTGATACGATAAGGAAGGTTAGTGAATATGGAGCTAACTATTATATACTTAAGCCTTTTGAACTTACTGACTTAGAAGAGAAGATACTAGATACTTTTAATACTAATAAGAGTAAGAGTATTAATCTTATTAGTAATAATCTTCAGATATCTATTAGTAAGATGTTACATGAACTTGGTATGCCATCACATATTAAGGGGTATCAATATATTAGAGAGGCTATTTCAATGGTATATGATAATCCGGAAATAGTAGGAGGAATTACTAAGGAATTATATCCTACTTTGGCTGGTAAGTTTGATACTACTGTGTCTAGAGTTGAAAGGGCTATTAGGCATGCTATTGAGGTATCTTGGAATAGAGGTGACTGGGATTTGATGGAAGAGGTATTTGGACATAGTGTGGATATTGATAAGGCTAAACCTACTAATTCGGAGTTTATTGTTACAGTAGCGGATAAACTTAGACTAGAGTATGTTAGATAATAAAAGAAAAGACAATAATTGTCTTTTCTTAATAACCTAATATTTTTTCTAAACTTTCGTCATTATCTATGTATTCTTGTACTTTGATTATACGATATTTCTTTTTGGTATCTCTGATTATTACTTCTTTGATACCGGAATTGATGATCATTCTTTTGCATAGAGCACAAGGATTAGCATTTTCAACATAGGTATGGTCTTTATAGTTTATTCCTACTAGATATAGAGTGGAATCTATTGTATCTCTTCTTGATGCACTGATAATGGCATTCTGCTCGGCATGAACACTACGACATAGTTCGTATCTTTCTCCTCTTGGGATATTTAGTTTTTCTCTTGTGCAATAGCCAAGATCGCAGCAGTTTTTTCTTCCACGTGGGGCCCCAACATAGCCTGTTGATATTATTTCATCATTTTTGACAATGATGGCTCCAAAGTTTCTTCTTAGACATGTTCCCCTTTCAACAACGGTTTCAGCAATGTCTAAGTAGTAATTTATTTTATCTATTCTTTCCATAATACACCTCTTATAAAGATTATATCAAATAAAGTGTAAACTTGGAATAAAAACTATTCTTTTTTCATAATTTGTGTTATATTATAGGTGTAAGTAAGGAGAATTAATATGGATAATGAGAATAAACCTATAATGGAGACTGAACCTTTTGATTATAAGGAGGATAATAGTGATATGAAAATGAAACTTAATAGAAGTAATGATGATAATAAGAAGAAAATTATTATGTATGTTGTTATAGGAGTAGTAGTACTTATTTTGATTTTGGTTATGATTTATATTGTTCTTGGTAATAAGAAGAATAATACTACTGATAATAAGAAGAATGATATTGATATTGTAAATAAGGATGAAGATAAAGATAAGGATACTAATAAGAGTAATATGGGATATGTATCTTGTGATGATAATACTTCTCTTCTTAATGTGAGAAATTCTACTAGTGGGGATATTATTGATGGGTTATCCTGTTATAAGGAAGTTACTATTGAAGAGGAACTACCTGGTACGGATAATTGTAAGAAGTGGTATAAGGTTAGTTATGTGAAGGGGGGCAGTAATTATACTGGGTATGCTTGTGGTACTTATATTAAGGTAGAAGATATAGATAGGAATACTATTAAGACTGCTAAAGAGGTTATTGATAAGGCTAATAATTATTATGATAATAGTGTTCTTAAGGCTTACTGTGGTGAGAATCCTGGGGAGACTAAGACTATTGAATATAATGAGAATGGTAATAGTTTTAAGGGGTATTATGTTAAGTCTGAGTATAAGAATCTTGAGGAGTTAAAGAAACATTTACTTACTTTCTTAGATGAATCACTTATTAAGACAGAACTTAAACTTTCGGATATTAATAATAAGAGAATGTATGATGATTACTATGAGATTGATGGTAATTTATATTGTAGGAATTATTCTGGTAAGGGAAGGCTTACTAGATATACTGGTAACTATGATATTGAGATTATTAATAGTAGGGATAGTAGGATATCTGGTAATATTGTTTATGAATACTTAACTGAAGAGAGTAATTGTGATGTTAAGAACTTATCTAAGTGTAGTAATTCTAATTTTAAATATGAACTTGGGAAGTTTAATATTGATAAAGTAGATAATAATTATGTTGTTACTAAGATAGACTTTCATGAATAAAAATGTAAAATATATCAAAAAATACTTGATATATTTTTATTTTATGGTATTATAAATAACCAAGGAAGTGATGCACATCTACAATTAATTTTTAATTAGTTAGTATGTGCTTTTTTGTTTATTTGGAGGTCAGCTTATGATTGAGACTAATTTACCGATATTGTACTTAAGAGAAGTAGTATTACTTCCATTTAATGAAATTAGATTAGAGTTTACTGAAGATAAAGAAAAGAATATTCTTGATATTTCTATGAAGAATTATGATAGTAATATTCTGCTTATTAATTTGGCTGATCCTCTTGAGGAGGCTCCTTTAATTAATGATTTATCTAATGTTGGTATTTTGGCTAAAATTAAGTCTAAGATAGATCTTCCTAATGGGATAACAAGAGTGGTATTAAAGGGTATTGATAGGGTTACGATATCTAGTTATGTTGAGGATACTACAGTATTATCGGCTTTTGTTGTTCCTACTAAAGAATATGATTATAATGAGGTAGAGGCTGCTGCTTTAAAGAGAGTTTTATATCGTAAATTGGATGAGTATATTGATATTTCTCCTTATATGTCTAATACTGTTCTTGGTAGAATTAATGATGTTAAGAATATTAGTAAGTTATCTGATATTATAGTGGCGGAACTTCCTTTGGAATATAAGGATTTGATTAAGTATATAGAGATTACTAATCCGATGGTTAGAATTAAGAATATTATTGAGGATTTATCTAAAGAGATAGAGACTGTTAGATTAGAGAATGATATTGAAGATAATTTGAAGGTTAAGCTAGAAGAAGAACAAAGAGAATATATGCTTAAGGAGAAGATTAGGCTTATTAAGGAAGAACTTGGGGAGACTGATTTAAAAGAAGAGGATATTAATAAGATTAGGAATAAGATGAATAGTCTTAATTTACCTGATAATATTACGAAGAGGCTTAATGAAGAGATAGAAAGATATTCTCTTACTAGTAGTGCTTCACCGGAAGTTACTACGATTAGGAGTTATATTGATTGGCTTTTGGCATTACCTTGGAATAATGAGAGTAAGGATATTACGGATATTAAGAAGATCGAGAGTACTTTGGATGAATCGCATTTTGGTCTTGATAGTGTTAAGAAGAGAATTCTTGAGTTTATAGCGGTTAAGAAGAGGACTAATACTGCTAATAGTCCAATACTTTGTTTGGTTGGTCCTCCGGGTGTTGGTAAGACATCACTTGCTAGTTCTATTGCTAGAGCACTTGGTAAGGAGTTTGTTAAGGTATCTTTGGGTGGTATTAATGATGAGGCTGAGATACTTGGTCATAGAAGAACTTATGTAGGGGCTTCGCCTGGTAAGATTATTCAGCAGATGAAGAAGGCTAAGACTTCTAATCCGGTATTTTTAATTGATGAAGTTGATAAGATTACTAAGGATTATAAGGGAGACCCAGCGTCAGCGTTACTTGAGATACTTGATAAGTCACAGAATAATAAGTTTTGTGATAATTATATAGAAGAAGAGTTTGATTTGAGTAAGGTACTCTTTATACTTACTGCGAATAATATTGAAAAAGTACCTGCTCCTTTACTTGATAGATTAGAGATTATTGAGTTATCTAGTTATACGATATATGAAAAGGTTAGTATTGCTAAGTATTATTTGATTCCTAATTTACTTGAGGATTATAAGGTAAAGGGTATTAAGTTTACTGATGAGGCTATTGAGAAGATTATTACTTCTTATACTAAAGAGGCTGGAGCTAGAGATTTGTATAGACAAATTGATTCGGTAATTAGAAAGGTTATTATATCTAGAGATAGGAATAGTAGGGTAGATGTTACTCCTTCGGATATTGAGGTGTATTTAGGACCTTCTAAATATAGTATTATGGCTAATGAAGAGACTAATAAGACTGGTATTGTTAATGGGCTTGCTTATACTCCTTATGGTGGTACTATTCTTAAGGTTACTTGTACTTTGTATCCTGGTCATGGTAATGTTACTTTGACTGGGGCTTTAGGAGATGTTATTAAGGAGAGTATTTATATTGCTCTTAGTTATATTAAGGCTAATAATACTAAGTTTAAGATTGATTATAAGATATTTGAAGAGTCTGATTTTCACTTTCATATTGAAGAAGGGGCTGTTCCTAAAGATGGGCCTTCTGCGGGTATTACTATTGTTACTGCTATTCTTAGTTTACTTAAGAATAGGGTTATTGATAATAAGATATCTATGACTGGTGAGATTACTTTAAGAGGTAAGATACTTCCTGTTGGGGGTCTTAAAGAGAAACTTATATCTGCTGTTACTAATGGTATTACTACTGTTTATTTACCTTTAGAGTTATCTAAAGAACTTATATTACTTCCTAGTGAGGTTAAGGATAGACTTGATATAGTCTTAGTAGAAGACTATGAGGATGTATATAAGAGATTATTTAAGTAATCCTCTTAAGCCTTATAAATAAGTCTTAAGAGGCATAAGTGAGCTTATAATCTCACTTATGAAATATTTTTGTGTACATTTGTATTATATGCCAAAACCTTGTAAATACTTGCAAATAAAGACTTTATAAAGATAATAAAAAAATAGTCATATTTTCATTGACTTTAATAGTTAAAATAATATATAATGTCTATGCGGTAATACCGATAGGGTTGTTCTCTCCTTTTTTAAATCTTTTAAGGGAGGAGTGATGCTATGCTGAAAAAACAAACAGAAATGGGGGTTTTAGTAAGTGAATGAAGTCATACTAATCATATGGCTGACTTTAATTACACTATATATTATATATAGTAGTAATCATAGATAAAAAAACGAGCACCCTTCAGGGGGTGCTCCATTTCAAACAATGGAGAGAACACCTTTTGCATTAGGTGTTACCCATTTTTATTATGGATAATTTCTCTTTCCATATACATTATATGCTATTTTAACAAAAATAGCAATAGACTTATTGAAAATAAGAAGGGTTTATGCTATACTTTAAGTGTAAGATAAAGAAAAGGAATAGATTTGTCAAAGATTTGATTGGTTAAAAGATCCCAAATAATTCGAGGGTTTTAGATTCCAATTAATTCACAAATCAACAAGAAAGGAGACCTCTCTTATGAAAAAAAGTAATAATAAAATCGTTAACTATTTGTTAATCAGGGGGGGGCTTGTAATTCTAAATAAAATTATAAATAATATAAAGACTATAGGGAAAACTAATAGAAATATTAGTCTTTCTTTATAGTCT
>OGLH01000690.1_pt1 | contig 10012 bp, 7 predicted proteins | sample 1572791 | NCBI WGS metagenome assembly OGLH01 (sample SAMEA2581913, study PRJEB24529) | metagenome | biome: Human gut stool | place: China | collected 2011
AGCGTCGTGACCTGGAACATCTCGCCCGCGCCCTCGCAGTCGGAGCCGGTGATGAGCGGCGTATGGACGTAGATGAAGTCGCGCTCCTGGAAGAACTTGTGGATGGCGTAGGCGATGATGCTGCGCACGCGGAACACGGCCTGGAAGGTGTTGGTTCTGACACGCAGATGCGGAAGTGTCCGCAAAAACTCCATGGAGTGGCGCTTGGGCTGGATCGGGAAATCGGGGGTCGACGGGCCCTCAACCGAAATTTCGCTCGCCTGAATTTCAAACGGCTGCTTGGCATCCGGCGTCACGACCAGCGTGCCGGTCACGATCACAGCGGCGCTGATGTTCAGCTTCGAGATCTCCTGAAAGTTTGCGAGCTCCGCGCCGAAGACGACCTGCACCTGCGAAAAATATGTGCCGTCGGAGAGGTTGATGAAGCCGAAATTCTTGCTGGCGCGCAGGTTGCGCACCCAGCCGCCGACCTTTACGGTCTTGCCGTCAAAGCGCTTCGTGTCTTCAAATAACGAACGAACGGGAGTCAGTTGTTCCATCATGGTCAATTTCCTCTTTCTGCGGCCAAACGGCCAATATATTCATCTTAGAGTAGCATAATTCCCGCGTCTTTGCAAGCTTTCTGCGTGTTTTCGTCCCAAAGGCTCGACTGCACCTCGCCGATGTGGCAGGTGCCGATCATGAGCATGCAAAGACGGCTCTGGCCGATGCCGCCGCCGATGGTAAGGGGCAGATCGCCATTCAGCAGCATCTTGTGGAACGGAAGCTTGGCGCGCGCTTCGCAGCCAGCAAGCTTCAGCTGACGCGCGAGGCTTTCTTCGTCGACGCGGATGCCCATGGAGGAAATTTCGAACGCGCACTCGAGAACCGGGTTCCACATCAGAATATCGCCGTTGAGCGCCCAGTCGTCGTAGTCCGGCGCTCTGCCGTCGTGCGGCTTGCCGGACGTCAGCTTGCCGCCGATCTGCATGAGAAAGACCGTGTGGTGCTGGCGCAAAATTTCGTTCTCGCGCTCCTTGGGGGTCTTTTCGGGGTACATGTCCTCGAGCTCCTGCGTGGTGATGAAGAACACGTCGCGGGAGAGCTTGGTGTGCAGGCTCGGGAAGGCGATGCCGAGCGCGTCGTTCGTCTCGACGATGGCGCCGACAATGTCACGCACGGTGCGCTTGAGGTAGGAGACGTTGCGGTCGCCGGCGTCGATGACCTTTTCCCAGTCCCACTGGTCAACGTAGATGGAGTGGAGGTTGTCCACCTCTTCGTCGCGGCGGATGGCGTTCATATCGGTGAACAGGCCCTTGCCGACATTGAACTCGTAGCGCTTGAGCGCCAGACGCTTCCACTTGGCGAGGCTCTGCACGACCTGCGCGTTGTGGCCGACGTCGGGGATATCGAAGCTGACGGGGCGCTCCACGCCGTTGAGGTTATCGTTCAGACCGGAATTTTCTTCCACGAAGAGGGGAGCGGAAACGCGGCGCAGATTGAGCGCGTTGCTCAGGTTGACCTGAAAATTACTCTTGATGAATTCAATGGCGCGCTGCATCTCGTAAACGTTCAGCGGCGTGTGATAGTGGGCGGGGATGTAGGTCTTGCTCATTGCCGGTTCACTCCTTCAAAATATTTGTATGTTTGATATGGATAAAAAACGCAAATTTGATTATAGCAAGTTACACAAAAAAATCAAGAAGAAAATGTGTAGAAAGCGTAAAGTTTCTTTGCTCCAAAATCCCTTGACGCTGCGGGCGAAAAACGGTATCATAAGCGGAGTCTACAGAAGAAACAGCGGAGGAGATCGGATTTGGAAGAGAAGAAGTGGAATGCGGGCAGCATCGGCCTGACCTTTGCGGGCTCCTTTCTCGGCGCGGGCTATGTGTCGGGGCAGGAGCTGTGGCAGTTTTTCGGCTCGTTCGGCGGCGGGGGACTGCTCGGTGTGCTTGCGGCGTTGGCGCTGCTTGCGGTGTTTGGGCTGGCGCTGATGTACATCATTTCCCGCACCGGCATCGCGGAGATGGACGCGGTGCTCGTGCCGTGGAAGAGGCTGGCGTGGCTGCGGAAGCTGTCGTCTGCGCTGCAGCTGATCTTGCTCTTCGGCGTCATAGCGATCATGTACGCCGGCGGCGGCGCGCTGCTCGAGCAGCTTTTCTCGCTGCCGACGTGGCTCGGCCGGACGCTGATGGCTGTGCTCGTGACGCTTGTGGCGCTGCGGGGCCTGCGCGGCGCGGTGGGAGCCTTTTCGCTCATCGTGCCGGTGATCGTCGCGCTCACGCTGCTCTTCGGCGGCATGGCGCTCGCGCGGTACGGCGTGAGCCTTCCGGCCTTCGGCGCAGCGGAGGGGAGCAATCCGCTCATGCGCAGCGCGGCCTTCGGCGCGGTGACCTTCGCTTTCTATAATTTCTTCGGCTCGGTCGGCATTTTAGCGCCGCTCGGCGAGGCGGCGTCCTCCAAAAGGGCGGCGCGCCGCGGCGTGCTCCTCGGCACGGCGCTGCTTCTGCTCATCGCTTACAGTGTGCTGCTTGCGGTGATGGCCGTGCCGGAGACTGCGGACGCGGAGCTGCCGATGCTGGCGCTCGCCTACGGCCTCAGCCGCCCGCTGGGCTACGTCTACGGCATCCTGCTCCTGCTGTGTATGTACGGCTCGGCGCTGTCCATGACCGTCGCCATCACGACCTACGCCTCGGCGCGGTCGGAGCGCGTGGAGAAGCGGCGCGGATGGTTCATTCTCGCGCTGGGAGCGCTGGGCTACGCCGCGAGCAGCGTCGGCTTCGGCGACCTCATCAGCGTCGTCTATCCGGTCTTCGGCTACTGCAGCAGCGTGTTCATCGTCTGCCTGCTCGTCCATGCCGCGCAGACGCGAAAAAAAGAATATAAATTTTTTGAAAATTCAGGAACAAAAGAGGAAGAAATTTCGTCTTAAAAACAGCACAGAGAAATGGTTACATTTTGTATCCAAATTGTAACCATTTCGCAAAGACTTCTTAAGAAACCTGTGTTATACTGTATGAAGTGTATTACACACAGCAAATCCGGGAAAGGAAGAACAGCAACATGGAACAGACGATGGAACCCGTCGCGCAGACGACGCCGGCGCAGAGCGCCGTAGAAACGCCTACCCCTGCCGGCGCACCGGGCAGCGCTCCAACGCCGCCGAAAAACAGGAAAAAACGCAAAAAGACCGTGCGGCGCATCATTGCCGCCGTACTGGTGCTTGCGGTCGGCTTCACCCTCTTTAAGAAATTCGGAAAGAAGGAGGGTGAGGCGGAGATCGGCACTGCCATTGTGGACTACGGCTCCATCACCTCAATGGTCTCAGGCAGCGGTATGGTCAAGGCGAAGAAGAGCGAGAGCATCACGCTTGCGACCGCGGGCACCGTGGGCGATGTCTTCGTGACCGAGGGGCAGAAGGTCGCCGCGGGCGACCCGCTCTTTACCTATGATTCTCCCGATGCGGAGAAAAAGGTGCGCGAGGCAAAGACGAACATAGAGGGCTATCAGAAGAAGCTCAATGCGGCCTACAAGGATATTGCGGCGCTGACGCTGACGGCGCCCTACGCCGGTAAGCTGCTTGAGACCGCGCAGCTCACGGTGGGCGACGAGGTCGGCGCACAGAAGGTCGCCAAGCTCGTGGACGACACGCGGATGCGCCTCACGCAGTATTACAGCTACGCCTATCAGAGCGAGCTTTACGCCGGTCAGACCGTGCAGGTCTCCGTCCCCGCGCTGATGGCAACGGTCGAGGGCACGGTGGAAAAGGTACATATGGTCAAGCGCGTGACGAGCGAGGGCTCCGAGCTCTTCAGCGCGGAGATCGTGGTCCCGAACGCAGGCGTGCTCGCCAAGGATATGGCGGCCTCCGCGACCGTGGTGGTGAACGGTGAGACCGTTTATCCCTACGAGGCGGGTAAGCTGGACTATTACCGCACGAGCGAGCTGAGCATTCCCGCCGGCACGGTCGTATCCACCAATCTGATCGACTATCTCTCCGTTTCCGCCGGTCAGCTGCTGGTGCAGGTCAACGGCGAGAACACCGAGAACACCATCTTTGATCTGGAGCAGAGTCTGCAAAAGGCACAGAAGGAGCTGGAGGAGGCGGAAAAAAATGCCGCCTACGCAAACGCCGTTGCGCCCATTGACGGTATGGTCATCGGCTTGAGCATCACACCCGGGCAGGAGATCACCGCCAGCGCGACCGCGCTGACCATCTCCGACACGAACACCGTCACCATCAGCGCGACGGTGGACGAGCGCAACGTCAGCTACCTCAAGGTCGGCATGGGCGTCGATCTGAATCAATGGGGCAATCCGAGCTTCGGCACGATCAGCTCCGTGAGCCTCTCGAGCAGCGTGAATAACGGTGTCGCGACCTATCCCTTCACCATTGAGGCGGATAATGCGGACGGTACGCTGCAAATCAACAGCAACATCAACTATAACCTCACCGCCAGCCAGAGCGACAACTGCCTTGTTCTGCCCATTCAGGCCGTGCGCACGGTGGGACTTGAGGACGGCACGAGCGCTACGGTCGTCTACCTCAAGGCGGACAGCATGCCCGACAATGCCATTGAGCTGCCGTACTCCGACGAGACGATCCCCGAGGGCTTCTATCCCGTGCAGGTCGAGATCGGTATTCAGGACAACAACAATGTCGAGATCAAGTCCGGCGTGGAGCAGGGCGCGGAGGTCTTTACGCAGTATATGACCGGCTCCGCCACCAGCTGGGACAATTACGGCATGGTATATTGAGGATAGCGCCATGGCGAAATTGATCGAACTGCGAGACGTTTATAAGATCTACTCCGAGGGCCTTGAGAGCGAGGTCCGCGCGCTCGACGGCGTTTCGCTTACCATCGACCGGGGCGAGTTCGTCGCCATCGTCGGTCAGTCCGGCTCTGGCAAATCGACGATGATGAACGTACTCGGCTGCCTCGACGTGCCGACCTACGGCGAGTATCTGCTCGAGGGAACGGACGTGAGCGAGCTGAGCGATATGCAGCTCTCGCGCATCCGCAACAAGGAGATCGGCTTTATTTTCCAGCAGTATAACCTCATCCAGTCGCTCTCCGTGCAGGAGAACGTCGAGCTGCCGCTTGTCTATCAGGGCATCGGCATCGACGACCGGCACGAGCTGGCCATCGAGGCGCTCGAGCGCGTCGGCCTTGTCGACCGCCGCAGGAATAAGCCAACGCAGATGTCCGGCGGCCAGCAGCAGCGTGTCGCCATCGCCCGCGCCATCTCGACCCGCCCGCCCATCATCATGGCGGATGAGCCGACCGGCGCGCTGGACTCCAAAACGGGCCACGAGGTGTTGCAATTCCTCCAGCAGCTCAATAAGGAGGGCAGCACCGTCATTCTCATCACGCACGACAACGGCATCGCCGCCACCGCGCGGCGCTGCGTCCGCCTTGCGGACGGCAAGATCGTTGACGACCGGCAGCAGGAGGTGGATTGGCTGTGAACATTTTACAGGCCTTCAAAATGGCGTGGCGCTCCATCATCGGCAAGAAGGGCCGCAGCGCGCTGACGATCCTCTCCATCTTCATCGGCATTGCCGCCGTCATGACCATCGTTTCGGTCATGGAGGGCATGAAGGCACAGATGATGAAGCAGTTTTCCGCGATGGGCGCGAACCGCGTTCAGGTGAGCATCTATTCATGGATGTACGACGCGGACGGCAACGACGTCAGCAAGGACTATTTCCCTGACCTTTACGAATACTGCCAAGGACTGAGGGAATATGTCATCGGCATTACGCCGAACGGACAGGCGAACGCCACCGTGATTTACGGCACGAAGAACTCTTCCACGATGCAGACGGAGTATGACAAGCAGTGGAATCTCATCAGCGGTCCGCCGTCGCTCTACTACGGCTCCGACCAGTACAGCGCGTGCAACAATCTGACCGTTGCCAAGGGACGCGACCTTGCGTATCTGGACATTCAGAACTATAATCAGGTCTGCGTCATCGGCGCGGAGATGGCCAAGCAGTTTTTCGGCACGGTCGATCCGGTCGGCAAGACGCTCAAGGTCAACGGCAACAACTTCACCGTCGTCGGCGTTTACGCCGCGCGCGGCGATGAGGGCGACAACAGTATGAAGCAGATGGACAACATGGTCGTCTTTCCTTATACGGCGAGCCGCGTGCTCGGCGGCGCGCGCTTCACGGAATACATTGTCAAGGCGCGCGACAGCGAATCGGCGAACACCGCCATCGCCTACATCGGCGGCTTCCTCAAGGGACTTGTCCCGCAGGGCAGCGGCGATTACGAGGTGCGGGCGGCGGACTACTGGCAGCAGTACCAGAATGAGTCGTTCAACATGATCGGTATGGTGCTCGGCGGCATCGCGGCGATCTCGCTGCTCGTCGGCGGCATCGGCATCATGAACATCATGCTCGTCACCGTGACCGAGCGCACCCGCGAGATCGGTATTCGCCGCGCCATCGGCGCGCAGCGCTCGAGCATTGTTACCCAATTTTTGATCGAGGCAGGTATGCTCTGCGGCATGGGCGGCATCGTCGGCATCATCTTCGGCACGATCGGCAGCGTGGTGCTCGGACGCATCATCTACCAGCAAACGATCTATCCCGTGCCGTGGGTCACCATCGCAGCCTTCGCGCTGAGCGTTGCGCTGGGCGTGCTCTTCGGCAGTTATCCCGCCATCAAGGCATCGAAGCTCCAGCCCGTGGAAGCGCTGCGGGCGGAATGAGAGGAGAAAAACTATGAAAAAGAGAGTATTTTCCGCGCTGCTCGCTCTTGTGCTGACGCTCTCGGCGGTGGTGCTTCCCGCCTCGGCGGCAGGCAGCTTCTCCGATGTGTCGGACAAAAAGACGGCGCAGAACGTGGAGGTGCTGCGGCTGCTCGGCGTGGTCGAGGGCAACGGCATCGGGCAGTTCAATCCCTATGCGCAGCTCACCCGCGCGGAATTTTGCAAGATGCTGGTCACACTGATGGGCAGCAGCGATGTGCTGCGCTACAAAACGGTGACGATCTTCCCCGATGTGCGCGCGAGCCACTGGGCCGCCCGCTATGTCAACTATGCCGTGCGCGGTGAAAAGCTGCTGGCAGGCTTGCCGGACGGCACCTTCCAGCCGGATCGCGCCATCAGCTACGGCGAGGCTGTGACCATTCTCATGCGCCTGCTCCGCACGGATGCGGACGCGGCCTCGGGCGGCATTTGGCCGGAGGGCTACATTGACCTTGCCAAGGCCTCCGGCGTGAGCGCGGGCGTGGAGCTTGCAGGCGGCGCAGCTATTTCCCGCGCGCAGGCGGCGCAGCTGTTCGTCAATGTGCTCGGCGCGAAGGCGACGAGCAGCAGCACCGATAAGGACGGTGAGACATCCACAACAACAGGGGTCTACAACCCTGCAAACTGTGTCTCGCGCGAGCGCGTAACGCTGATAGCCCTCAACGGCAATACCGCGCGGGTCTCCGGCGGGAAGAAGAACAGCTATGACCTTGTGCGCCCAAGCTCCGCCACCGTGCTCAACGGACTCAAGGGTGACCTGCTGCTCGACGCGGACGGCAAGGTCCTGACCTTTGTTCCCGTGGTAAGCAGCACGACAGGTGCGGCGGTGAGCAATGCGGCGGTTATTCTTTCGGCGGATAAGTCTACGAGCGGTATCAGCGCCCTGACGGGCGGCAGAACGGACTTCGCCGTTTACCGCAACGGCGTACTCAGCTCCGTTTCCGCCCTGCGCAGAAATGATGTTGTTACCTATGACGCCTCGTCGAACACGCTTTATGCCTGCGATACGCGCGTGGCGGTGTATTATGAGGCCTGCGATCCCTCGCCCAGCGCGCCGAGCAGCATCACGGTGCTGAGTGGAACGCAGTTCACCGTCCTGCCCACGGCGCAGGAGAGCCTGAGCAAATTCAAGCCCGGCAAGACCATGAGGCTTCTGCTCACAAGCGACGGCAGCGTGGCCGGCGCCGTGGACAGTGAGAACTCGGCCCGCGCGAACGCGGTCGGAGTTGTGGATTCCAACGGCAAGCTCCAAATGTTCTGCGGCAGCAGCATCATCGAGATCGCCGGGACCTATTCCGAATACAGCGGCAAGCTCGTCGGTATCTCCGCTTCCAAAGATAAGCAGGTCAGCCTGTCGGCCAAATCCGGCGGTGCGAGCGGCAACCTGGATGTCCGCGAGGGAACGCTCGGCAGCAGAAAGCTCGCGGATAATGCGCTGATTTATGTGGACGGTGAGCTCAAGAGTCTCTCCGAGCTTACAGAGGTCATCATTCCGCAAAGCCAGATCATTTACGCCCGCACGAACAGCAGCGGCCAGATCGACCTGATCGCGCTGAGCGGCACGGGCGATGGTTCGACGCTTTATGGCCGCGTGATAAAGGCCGAGAGCAGACCGGACGGTTCGGATATCTCCGGCGGAACGATCTACAACCAGTTTATCACGATCGATCTCGGCGGAGGGAAGACGATTGAAAAGAGAGGCGGCTATTCCGTTCAGGTCGGCGACTTTGTCGCGGCGGTTGCGGGAGAGAGCAACTTCACATCTGTGGTCAATCTGACCAAGTTCAGCAAGGTCTCCACCTCCGCGTGGGTCGGCACGACCGCGATCAACTACGGCGGACGCACCTACAATGTGTCCTCCGGCGTTCTGATCTGGAACCGCGACGGCCAAAGCTGGTTCACCGGCGGCGTGGATGCGGCGATCAGCTACGGCGGGACGATGAACCTTTATGTAAAGGACGGCATCGTTCGCGCAATTGAGATCGGCGGTTGATCCTCCGGAACCAATATGACAAACAGGAAGCCCGCAGCTTTTGCTGCGGGCTTCCTGTTTGATTTGTAGCATTGCGTCAGGATGTATTAGAGGACCATCGCCAGCAGACGAGGCGTTACATAGGTCTCGATGAGCGCCGCCGCGGCGAGCAGCGGCAGAATGACATAGAGGAAGAGCGTCGAGACCTCGGAGAGTGTTCGCAGGATGCGGACCTCCTTGTCTCCGCGCACGCGCGCGGTCACGCGCGAGCAGAGGTACAGCCCCGCCGCGCAGAAAAGCACGAGCGCGGGCAGCTCAAAGATGCCGTGGGGGAGGATGCCGACGAGGTAGACGCCAAGGCTTGAGCCACTGCGTACATAGTACGCGCCCAGCGCGCCGACCAGAAAGAAGTTGAAGCCGAGCGGGAAGGCCGCAAGATAGGCAAAGGGGACAAGACCCCAGAGGATTGCCGAGAACGCGGCGGTGAGGTTGTTGGCAAAAATGGCGGCTGCCATGTCCCGCGTCTCGGTGACGGAGCTGAGACCGGCGCTGTCGATCGCCTGCTCGAGCACGCCCATGACGTGATCGGTCAGCTGCGGAAAGAACCACGCGGCGGCGAAGCCGACAAGCGTGAGCAGCGGCGCGACGATGGCGGCGCGGCGCGCCTCCTCGCCGTAACCGTTCCGCCACGCCTCGCAGAGCGTGCGCCGGAGGTAGGAGCTGAGTTCGTTCATCCGCCGAGCTTTTCAATGCCGCACTTTACGCGGCGGATCGTCTCGTCCTTGCCGAGAATTTTGCAGATCTCGACCGCGCCGCCGGGGGTGACGAGCTTACCGGCGCAGGCGATGCGCAGGGGCCACATGAGCGTGGCGTTCTTCACGCCCAGCTCCTCCGCGAACGCGATGAGCATATCGTGGATGCCGTCGGTGGACCAGTCGTTCAGCGCCTCGAGCTTGGGGAGGACCTTCTGCAGCATCTCGAGCGACACCGCCGCGTCGGTCTTGGACTTCTTGTTCGTGTAGAACGCGAGGTCGTAGTCGGGGAGAGCGTCGAAGAAATCGACCTTCTCGGGGATATCGGTGGTTCGTTTCTTCGGATGGGGTTCAGCTCTTGGATACCCCGGGTGTGCTCTGGCCGAAGTTCGAGGATCAGGAGATCGCCCGTCATCTGGCCTATACCGGCGCCATCCGGGATCAGATTCTGGACTGTGAGGAGCTGGCTTGCGGTTTGTTGGCGCTTTTGGCCTTCCGATATCCCATGCTTCTGGCGGAACGCTACCGTCTTAACGGACAGATGCAGACA
>OGLH01000692.1_pt1 | contig 10011 bp, 7 predicted proteins | sample 1572791 | NCBI WGS metagenome assembly OGLH01 (sample SAMEA2581913, study PRJEB24529) | metagenome | biome: Human gut stool | place: China | collected 2011
CTCATACATATTATTTCCCGTATAAGGTATTGTCCCATAATAAAAACAAGCTTCCTCCACCCCTTGATATTGTTGGATTAAATGATAGATTTGTTCCAAATATTCAGCAGAATGACTCATTAATACAGAATCATTTTGCAAAGCCGGCTTAATATTCAATTGAATATCAAAAACATTCTCCGTGTCATATCCTTTAGTCTGATGGGCAGCAGCCTCATAATTATAAACCAGATCGATGCTGTACCATAGCAAGATAAGAACAACAATCAATTCAACCCACACCCATACATTGGCGTGCCTCTGGTTCCACATTTGTCTGAATAAACTCTTTATCATTTTTCTTTCCTCCTATTCTCCTTTGATGGTAGTCGCAATATTACGATGTGTGACCATCCATACCGGAATCAATACCGACAATAAATTAAAAACAACACATACGCCGAAAACCAACACAAATAAAGCAGGATGCAACAACAAACCTCCATCCAGACTGATATCTGATAATTCTACCTCGCCGCTACCAAACAACCATACACGTCCCAGCCAAACCAACACACACGAAAACAGATATCCTAAAATTCCACCCAAAAAGACCGTAAACAGATTCTCTAAAAACAACCTCACCATAATGGAAATACGTGATGCACCATACGCCTTGCGAACTGCAATCTCTGTCACACGCTCCTGCATTCGGGCATTGGTCATACCTGAGATATTAATAGCAGGAACAATCAGCAAGACCATCAATAACATACTGTAAACCAACGGTGCACTAATATCTTTTCCACGAAAAAAGGTATATTCCGTATGAGTATAGAGTTCGTTCATCTCGAAAGCATATTCTGCCGTTGAACTATTCAAACGATCCTGCCGATGCTGTACTTCAGTCCGTACCTCTGCAGGACGAGTGTCCGGCAGCAGTTTGAGCAATCCCAGACGGATTCCTCCCAAGCCCCCTGTCCAAGTAGCATAATAGTCTTCATTTTCCAATGAGAAAGGAACAAAAGCATCAGCGTATGCTGTCTGGAAAATAGCATTGACATCTTTCACCACGCCTACCACTTTAGTCGGAAAAAAATTACTTTGATATTCTTTTCCTACCACATCCGTCGTGCCGAAAAGCTGCAAGGCCATACGCTCGGTTACCACACTGACACACCGACGGGCATCATACTCCTCTTGTGTGAAAGGACGTCCCGCTATAAATTCATAATCAAAGAACTTAAACCAGTTATCAGCCACAGGCCGCACAAAATAGTTGAATATCTCATTCGAAGCGGACAAGTTACAAGGGGTCTTGGAAACGCCACGATACCAAGTAACCTCTTTTACACCAGGGAGCTCTGAAAACAATGCTTCAAAAGCCTTGCGTCCCATACCGCTGTTCTGGTTGGTATGATCCAGCTTACGATAGGTCATTCCCGAACCTGTATACATCATATCGCTCCGATCACTTTCCGGAGCCATATCCATTGTACGGAAGTCATAAATCATCACTACCACCATAACAAAAGCGATAGTGACAGCTGTTCCTATAATACTGATTGTAGCATAAAAAGGATTCTGCCGTATCAGATTAAATGCTTGTAATAATAGCTGTTTCATTCGTTTTATCTCTTCATTTTATTTATTCTTCATGTAATGCCTCAGCCGATTCGATACTCATGGCACGACGGGCAGGGTATCCTATTCCAATGACAATCATTCCAGCAATCAGAATGAAAGTGCCCAGAATTGTAATCGCAAAACGACCTTCCGTAAAAGGCATACGTGTAACTTCCACCAGTTCGGCATATCCCAAATTCCACGCTACGACCAATGCAGGAATAGCAGATACCAACAATAAAAAGACTCCTTCCCCCATCAGACGACCGCAGATTCCCCAACGGGTAGAACCTAAAGCTATACGCAACGCAATTTCGACACGCCGATGCTGTGTCCGGAACCAGAAAGTTCCGATAATGCCTAGAAAGATATTCAGCAATAAGAAAAATATGATACAAAATTGCGTATTCAACTCATTCACCGAATCCGTTTCATAAGCAGTGCGTACATCACTCAAAGGAGTTATATCCAAAAGATATAGATTGCCCACCTGATATTGACGGTCGGCATCCACTATCAAACGGTCTATGAATCCATCATTCTGTCCCTCACGAACACGTAGGCAAACTTCTATATAAACCGTTTCGCCCAAGGATTCCATTACCTCATCTGTCAGGTACACAGCAGCATAACGGGAGCCGTAATCATCCGGAGCTGTAAAATGATCATAACGGACCGGCTCGGTAAGAGCAGCTATAGAAAGGTGCTCCGCCTCCGGCTCATTCCGCCAAACAGGCACCCTACGCCCTAAAAGTTCCTTACCATGCCAAGGTGCATCCTGATAAACATCGGCAATATTCACAGATAAGACCATGCCGGACGGTGTCAGTGCCTCAGCAAGGCTTTCACTATCCGAACCGTCTATATTGCGATAACGGAATACATTAAAATACTCCGGAGTTATCCATCGTTTCAAACTACGTACCGGGACTGTATCCAGATAAAATGAAAAACTGTTTGCACCGTCATTATAAGGTATACAGTTTTGCGAGAGGCTGACTGCTTCCACATCCGGACGATGCGCAAGCCTGTTTACAATTTCATGCAAATCGGCAACATCCTCTTTCATAGTACGGCCAGGCTGATAAGCAGCCGCCTTCGAAGTCATCCGCTCAAAACGAAGAACATACGTATTTTCTATATCAAAGCCCATCGGCAAATTATAGATGCTCAATGTGACATATACCACATCCACAATATACCATAATATGACAAACACCACAAAAAGTTCCATCCACAGAAACGCATTGCTGCGGCGCTCGTTCCATATCTGTTTCAATAAATTCCTGTTCATGATCTAACGTTGGTTTAAAGCGTCCGTAATATTCATGCGCGATGCCCTCCAGGCAGGAATGCACGCTGACAGCAAATTCAAGAGCAGGCAGAAAATGAATGCGGCCAAGAATATCCAGGGACTGAACAACATATCTGCCGAAAGACTGGTTTCTCCTATTTGGGCACGGTTCTCGCTATTGGAAAATAAGAAATCATTCAATAAAAAAGTACATGCATAACTGAAAAGCATTCCTACTGCTCCGGCTATGAGCGTCAATAATAAGTTTTCATAAAACACTTGCCTCAACAAGACATTGGCAGTAGCACCAAATGCCTTCCTCACTCCTATTTCCGACATGCGCTTCCGCATACGGGACAAAGTCATGCTACTCAAATTTATAGCCGGTACCAGCAATAAAATAACAATCACCAACAGGTAGTGCAAATAAGCTTCCTTCGCCTGTAACTCTCTTCCCCAGTGACGAAAGATAAAAGAGAAACGATCATCGGGTTGTCCACGATAAAAGATTTCAGAATCCTGCAATCCGTCATTAAATTTCTGACGCAGACGTTCCACCTCTTCTCTGATAGCAGGAAAATCTTTCTCCGAATGTGCCAGAATGACCACACGAAAAGTTCCCATCGCATTGTCATACCAACACTTCCTGGCTATTTCAGTTGAATTGAAAGGTATCCAAATCTGCGCATACGAAGAAACAGCCAGTTTGGATACATCTTTCACAACACCCACTACCGTATAATCGGCCAAGTTAAGTTGGACTGTACGCCCCACTGCTTCTACCGTACCAAATAAATTCCGGGCCACAGAAGCGCTAATTACAACCTTAGGAAGTCCGCTTTCACTATCGGCAGCCGTAAACGGCTTTCCGGCAATAAAATCAAAAGAGAACACTTTCCAAAAAGTATCGTCAGTTTCAAGATTATCCACTGTCATCGTTTTTCCCGCAGGTACAGAAATACGCATCCTGCCTCCTGTAGACACTATAGTTACCGTCTCAGGAACAGTAAGCGCCTTAAAACACTCTTTAGCCACCGTAAGTGACATACAGCCGTTTGATGAATTATCACTAGTATCTCCTTTCTGATGAATAGACATCGCTTTCATATAAAGAGAACGTGAACGGTTCACCTCAGGCACACAATCCGTAATGCGCACTTCCAACACCAAAACGATGACCATGATCATACAAATAGCCAATGCCGTTCCTATAATAGAGACCAAGCTGATGAGCCTATTCTCACGTAGTTGGAAAAAAGCCTGTTTGAAATATAGTTTTATCATGTTTGTGCTATGCTCTAAAATCTTTTAACAAAAAAAGAAATTACTCATTATGCAATGCTTCCGCCGGCTGAACTTTCATAGCCTTACGTGCAGGAATCCAAATGCCTACTACAATCATCAATGCAATCAAAATAAAGGAGATAAGAACTGTTATTATGAAGCGTCCACCTTCAATAGTAGTACCATTCATCCAAGCATTCAATTCACTATTTGCCAGATTCCAATTGATAAAAACAGCCGGAATAGTGGCTATAACCAATAGCAGTAATCCTTCCACCAACTGGCGTACAAAGACACTGTGGTCTGTTCCTCCCAAAGATTTCATCAAAGCAATCTCACCACGTCGTTGCTGAGTACGAAACCAGAACGTGCCCAGCAATCCTAAAAAAATATTCAACAATAAAAAAACCATACCCAAAATATAGCTGCGCATGGAATTGGTTTGTGACTGTTGATAGTTACGACGGATATCATCAAACGAACGCACTTCGGCTATAAACACATTCCCCACCCGATATAGCTTCTCACTATCAGCTTTCAAACGGGTTATAAAATCTTTATCCTGATCTTCTTTTACCCGTACACACAATTCAAGTCCCACATCATACCAATTCTCCGGCAAAAGTTTCACCATACTGTAGCTGTTCCATGCCTGCTCATAATCTGAATACCGGACTACCTCCAACGATGCTCCCAGCGTATAGGTTTCCGTCGTATCTCCAAACAAATAAAACTGTTTTCCTACCAATGGAGTCAAATCTCTTCCGTAACGTTTCTTGTATAAATTATCGGAAGCCAAAAAATTCTTGGGATGGCTAAGCAACTCCGCCAATTGTTCAGGAGTTTCCCCACGAGTACCATGATACTGGAAAACCCGGACAAAATCAGGACTTACTAAACGTCGAATAGTCCATCCCGGCGACTGAAGTGTGTCATATCTAACCTCCGTACCGCTGTTACTCCCATTATAAGGATAAGAATTCTGACCAAAACCAACCGCCTCTATATCCGGACGATATTTAAGACGCTCGGCAAGTCCTTTCACATCTTCCCGCTGCTGCTCTTTTGTCTGATTAGGAATAAAATCAGGACTTTTATCAGTAAGGCGTCCCATTTGTATCAAATAACAATGGGAGATATCAAAACCACGTGGCTCATAGTAAACAGCTGCCTTAACATACATATAATCGACAATATACCACATAACAACGCTCACCAACAACAATTCGGTAACAAGCCAAAGATTGGAACGCCACTCATTCTTTATCTGTGTCAATAGTTTCTTATTCATTCTAACTCTTCTTTTAAATTCTTAATTTTTCATCTATTAATGTATCTTTCCTCCCAAAGCATTGACTATGTTAGTACGCGATGCCCGCCATGCGGGAATACCGCTACTAAGCAAATTCAATACAAAACAGAACAACAATGCATAGAGGAAAGTAGATGGTTGCAATAAAATTCTGGAATCAACAGTAGGCGCATTCAGAGTAACACTATAAGGTTGTGCAAACAATATATCAGTGCCCCAATAAGCGAATAATATACTAATGAGCAATCCGATAGCCCCTGCCAACAAAGTGATTACGAGATTTTCCATCACAATCTGCCCCACCATCTCTATGCGGGTACTTCCAAATGCACGACGCACACCTATCTCGGCTACACGCTGACGCAAACGGCTTTGCGTCATGCTGCTCAAATTTATGGCAGGAACCAATAATAGAATAATAAAGATAATGTCACGACGAGCCGCTTTTAAATCCGGTTCCAAATTGGCAGCAAAAGAAATCGATTGGGTTTCCTGGTCATAAGGACGGTTGCGATCTATCAATGTATACCCTTGATCAGCAAGTATTGAATTATACTCATTCATACGGCGCTTAGCCTCAGCACGAATCTCATCAAAATCCTCACGGTCATGCGCCAACAGAGTTACACTCATCATTCCCATGTGGTTATCACTCCATGTGTCATTAGACAGGTTGGTCGAAGTGAAAGGAATCCATACTTGCCCGTAAGCCATATCGGCAAGAGTTGAAACATCTTTCACTACTCCTACTACACGATAAGGAGCATGACTCAGCAGAAATTCTTTACCTACAGACTGAATAGAACCAAACAAGGCACGTGATATGCTCTCTGTTATAACAGCTACAGGGCGCCCAGCTGTAAAAGTAGCTTCATCATACGGCTTTCCATCTGTAAACTGAAAATCGAACACATGAAAAAATGTATCATCTGTCTCACGCACATCAGCTCCTATCGCAGGCGCACCAGGTAGGGAAACAGGAGTGGACACCGTCATGCAACAATAAACAGTAACAGCCTCAGGAGTCTTCAACGATTTGTATACTTCACGTGCAGTCTGTACACTCATCGGACCATTACTTGTCCCATTTCCCCAATCTTTATGACTGATACTCATATAATGTACATGTAAAAAACGGTTACGATTGGACTCGGGAGAAAAAGGAGCGACCTTTACTTGTTGCATCATCACTACCAACATAATAAGGAAAATACTCAGCGCAGTCCCCACAATACCGATAATACTGATAAGCGGATGTTGGCGTAGTTGTGCCAAAGCTTGCTTGTAATACTGTTTTATCATTTTCGAATTCTATTTTATTATTTTCTTATACACTTTATATCTATACTAGCCAAAGTCATGCCAAAGACACAAAAAACTGAATATAAACATATTATCTTTATTATACACTGTCCGAAAATGAACACCAACTTCATTTTCGCACACGATTTCATTTCCTGATATATAAATTAAAGCAGAGATACAATGTTCTATATTTCCAAATAGATCCCAAATGTATCTCCGTTTTTCATTAATTCCATCTTTTAATAAAATGAATATCTGATTTACTCACCATGCAATGCCTCAGCTGGCTGGATACTCATGGCCTGCCGTGCCGGAAACCAAATGCTGATAGCGGCAATAGCCCAAAGTAACAGAAAAGTAACGAGCCCTCCTATCAGGAAACGTGTGAAACTCCATTCTACAGGCCATGTCTCTACTAAATCAGAAATACCTAAATTATAAGCTACAACCAAAGCAGGAATATAAGCGATGGTTATCAGTAGAAAGCCTTCTCCCATTAAAAGAGTCTGAAGACTGTGCGGCGTAGCCCCAGCAACCAGACGGACGGCCAGTTCTTCACGACGCTGCTGCGTACGGAACCAGAAAGTACCCAATATGGCCAAAAACGCATTAGCTAAAAAGAATCCAGCAATGGCCAAATAAGTATAAAGATCGCTACGATAATCAGCCAGATGTTCATTCCGGTAATAACTCATAGGACGTATATCCGCCAGATACAGATTACCCACACGCAGCTGTTTCTTCATCTCTTTCCGGAATGATTCCACAAAGCCAGGACGGTCGGCATCTGCCTTCACACGAATAAATATATCATGATAAGGAATACTGCCATAGCTTATCTTAAAATCTCCCTGTCCCAACTGTACAATGCGATAAACGGCTTTACTCCAATTGGAATATTCATTATATTTCTGATTCTCGCATACGGCGGCCACACGCACCGAATCTGGTTCATCCTCGCGCATGGAAACCCCACTATGAATAAACCGACCGGCTAGCTCCACTCCTTTTACAGTCATATTATTTATGTCCGGATTCAACAGCCGACAAGCTGTATTTTCCGTCACCACAAAATCATTGGTATGTGATGCCCGCCGGGACAACTCTTCAGGCGAACATTCATCAGCCCCTCTGACACGAAACACGGTAAAATAAGAAGGAGTGACTTCCCGATACATCGCACTGGTCTTCAATGTATCATAAGACATGGTTCCACTACCGTTTTTCCATATATAATGGAAATGCATCAAAGTATAACATGCACTTTCTACTGCCGGATGATGTTGCAGCCGATTATAAAATTCCAAATATTCAGCTGTCACTTCATCATCAGACCGACTTGCTGTGTCACACTCCACGCTTTCATTGGGTAAGACGGCCGCTTGTACATAATATACATGCTCCCAATCAAACCCTAATGATTTCTGTTGGTTCACTACCACAGCATACACATAATCCACAGCATACCACAGTGAAGTAGCAATGACGAACATTCCAGCCATCAGCAACAGATTGGCACGAAGATTATTCTTTATAATAATTAATAAATGAATCAGCATAGCCTTAGAGTTTTTGATTTAACGAATCGACAATCGGAGTATGGGCAACACGCCAGGCAGGAATGTATGCCGAAAGCAAATTAAGCACCAGACAAAAACAAAGCGCCACAAAAAATACAACAGGACTGACCATAGAAACATTCATGGTAGCTGTTGCTCCCCAAGCAGTCTGAAGCAACCAATCACTCATCAGCCACAGACACAGATAAGAAAGTCCAAGTCCCAGCATCCCACCGATTAATGTCAATACAAAGTTCTCGTTCAAAACCTGCCACACCAACTCTCCCTGTGTAGCGCCAAAAGATTTACGAATACCTAATTCTTCCAGCCGACGACGCATACGGGTATGTGTCAATCCGCTTAGATTAATGGCGGGAACCAATAAAATAACAATAATCATAATGCCATATTTCCAATATGCCGCATCCAGATTTTCATACGAGTTGGCAAATTTACGATTCAACTGAGTACGGAAGTTATCCGGTTGCCCCATCAGTTGCAATTCTCTCTCACCCAGTGTCGTATTAATCTGTGCCACTCCACGGGCCACCTCATTACGGATTTTCTCAAAATCATCTGAACTATGCGCCAAGATAGTAATGATATGATTTCCCTGAGTTTCTCCTGCTTCCACCTTATTGGCTATCGCATTCGAAGAATAAGGTGCATAAACCTCACTCCATGCAAACTCACAAAAACGATTTACATTCTCTACTACACCACAAACAGTATAATCAGTAAAATTAATCTGTACAGGTTTCCCAATAGCAGCGTCCACATCTCCATAAAGACGCCTCGCCACACTTTCAACAATAACAGCTTTCTTTATTCCCGACTGAAAGTCAGCCTGGGTAAAAGGTTTTCCCGACAAGTAATGAAATTGGTATATCTTCCAAAAATCAGCATCTGTCAGTAACAACGGTGTATTGACCTCTTCATCAGCTCCTGGAGTACTGACTAATACTTCACCGGCTTCATAAGTAACGCATACAGCTTCGGGAGTTTTCAACGGATAAAAGACTTCTTTAGCCATCCACAATGAAGGTCGGGAATGACCTGCGCTGTTAGGTTCTTTTTTGTCATATACCGTACGCTCCCATTTGACGTAAAGCGAGCGTGAACGATTTACTTCAGGAGCATAGTCCGCCGTTTTCGCTTGATAGACAATTAGAATAACCATTATCAAAGCAATAGCGAGGGCAGTTCCCAATATAGTAATTGCACTTAGTAACGGTTGGTTACGCAATTGATAAATTACTTGTCCTATTGTTTTTTTTATCATTATAGTACCTTTTCATTAATGGTCCGTAGAAAAAATGAAGTAGCCTCCAGTTATTGCACCTGACGGCCATCAAAGAAACGGATAGTTCTTGAAGTCTGTTTGGCTTGTTCTTCATTATGGGTTACCATCACAATGGTACGTCCATCTTCTTTATTCAATTTATGCAACAACTCCATTACTTCAGCACCCATTTTTGAGTCCAAATTTCCGGTAGGCTCATCGGCAAGGATAATTTCGGGATTGCCCACAATAGCACGGGCTATCGCCACACGCTGCTGCTGACCGCCGGAAAGCTGTTGCGGGAAGTGCTTGGCGCGATGGCTGATGTTCATCCGCTTCAGAATATCCTCTACCATGCGTTTGCGCTCAC
>OGLH01000708.1_pt1 | contig 9891 bp, 10 predicted proteins | sample 1572791 | NCBI WGS metagenome assembly OGLH01 (sample SAMEA2581913, study PRJEB24529) | metagenome | biome: Human gut stool | place: China | collected 2011
GTGTTCTCTCCGTATTCGATAGCGTCCGCGTAGGGAATGGTAATCATCTTGTTGTTCATATTCAAAATCCTCCTTAGTTCTGTACGGTTTCTTCTAAGCGGGTGGTCATGATGCGGTAAAGCTGGGTGTCCTTCGGGAAATCGTCCTTGAAGGGAACGATGGTCGAGCCGTAGAAGATCAGCCCCTCACCGGCATTGGAATTGGTGATGTAGTTCTGCTGGCTGGGCGAGATGTTCAGCGCCTTCGAGAGAATCTGCCGGTCGCCGGACGCCTGATTCAGAAGGTAGACAAAATCCGAGTTTTCAAAGATGTTCTCTACCTCGCGGGACGCAAGAAGATCCTTGACGTTCTGGGTGATGCCGGTGGGGATGCCGCCCCACTTTCTGAAACGCTTCCAGATTTCCACGCTGTACGCGGCGGTCTGTTCCTCTTTCAGCAAAAGGTGGAACTCGTCCATGTAGTAGCGCGTTGCCTTGTGCTGGGCGCGGTTGATGGTAACTCTGTTCCACACCTGATCCTGAACAATCAGCATACCGAGCTTTTTGAGCTGCTTGCCGAGTTCGCGGATGTCATAGCAGACGAAGCGGTTGTTGACATCCACATTCGTTCTGTGATTGAAGACGTTCAGAGAGCCGTGAACATAGATTTCAAGGGCAGTTGCGATGCGCTGTGCCTCCGGCTCCTTCTGATTTCTCAGAATGTTGTAGAGGTCTTCGAGGATCGGCATTTTCTCCGGTTTGGGGTCTGCAAGAAACTCCTGATAGACCATGCGGACACTGCGGTCAATGATGGTCTTCTCAACCGGCTGCAAGCCGTCCTTGCCGCCGACAATCAGCTCACACATGGAGAGGATGAAGTCGGATTTCAGCGTCAGCGGGTTTTCCTCTTCGGAGTAGTTCGTGTTGATGTCCAGCGGATTGATGTAATCCGTGCTGACCGGCGAAATGCGGATGACCTGACCGCCGAGCTTCTGTACGAGGGGAAAATACTCGGCTTCGGGGTCGCAGACGATGATGTCATCCTCTGTGATGAGGAAGGCGTTCGTCATTTCGCGCTTGGCGGAGAAGGACTTACCGGAACCGGGCGTACCCAAGATCAGCCCGTTGGGGTTTTTGAGCTGCTTGCGGTCAACCATGATCATGTTGTTGGACAGCGCATTCAGCCCGTAGTAGAGAGCTTCGCCGCCCTGAAAAAGCTCCTGCGTGGTGAACGGCACGAAAACCGCCGTGCTGGAAGTGGTCAGTCCGCGTTCGATCTCCACCTGATTGACGCCGATAGGCAGAGAGGACATCAGCCCTTCCTCCTGCTGGAAGTCAAGACGCTTGAGCGCACAGTTATACTTTTGGGCAATGGCGGCGGTCTGGAACACCGCATTTTCGAGCTTCTGGCGATTGGTTGCTGTATTCATGATGAGGATGGTCACGAGGAACAGTCTCTCATTGCGGGTCTGGAGATCCTGCAACAGACGCTTTGCCTCACCGCCGAAGGTGGCGAGATCGGACGGGATGATGTCCATATCGTAGCCGGAGCGGACCGCCTTTTTCTGCTCTTCAATCTTCATCTTGTCGAGGTCGGTGATCTTCGACTTGATGCTCTTGATTGCCTTCGCCTGGTCAATCGTCCGGATATGAAAATTGACCGTGATGTTGCTGTCCATCTCAAGGAAGTCGGCAAGCATACGGTCATTGAGTTCCGGCGCGAGGATTTGCAGGAAGCTCACCGCGCCGATGGTTCTGCCCATCTTGAAGCACTTGCCTTCACGGAAGTCAAAGGAAGTGGGCGCGATGAAGTCCTTCGTGCTGAGTCCCGTCCGGGCTACCATGTCAAAGGAAAAGCGGAACGGCTCATTGGTGTCCATGTTGAACACATCATGAAGCACTTTCAGCCGCTCGTAGCCGGACAGCGGCTCGGTTCTCACACCGAGGGTTTTGAAGTTGTTGAGAATGTCGGTTTCAATGCGTTCGAGCTTCGGCTTTGCCGTGCGGAGGGAGTCCGCCTCAATGCCGAAGGTGATGTACTTCTTCTTGACCAGTCCGTTGTTGCCCTTGGTGAGCTGGCTTTGCAGCATACCGGAATACTCGGAGCGGATGTCGTTGAAGGCGTCCTCCTGTGCCGGAATGTTGATGCGCTTGCGGAACTCATTGAGGCTTGCCTTCTGATTGATGAAGGAGAGCTGGACGAAGATCGAGCTGTCGAAGTAGTTCAGAAAGTCGCACCAGTTCTCAAAGATGGCAGTTTTGTCCTCGTTCTGCGCAAGCTGGTAGTTGATGTCCTCAAAGGCGATGGACTTCGTGTAGAGGCGGCTGTTCACCTTACAGATACCGTCACGGCACATCTCCACATAGGGGATGGTCTGCTGGGCGGACTTGCGGACTTTCTTTGCCTTCCTGTCCTTTTTCTTCTGCATGACGATCCGCTTCTTTTCCTGAGCGGAAAGGGCATCGCCGTAAACGACGTCGTTTTTGACCGTCATCTTAGGCTTTGCCTTTGCTGTGCTGTTGTTCAAGCTGCAATTCCTCCTGTTCTTTGATTTTCTGCTGAATTTCAGCGTAGAGATTGTTTGTGCGATAGGGACGCACCTTGTCCCGGATAAACATGGACTGTACGATGTGGTACAGATACTTTTCGGCGGGCTGTCCGTCCTTCTCGTAAAGCGCGAAGAAGATGAACGGGAGCATGATGACCACCATCAGCATTGCCGCCGTAGACAAGTCGAGATGCGCCTTCGCCAGAAAGAAGATCGGGACACCGACTGCCGCAGCGATGGAAAAACAAATGAGCTGCCGCTTGGTCAGGTTGAACATGACCTTCGTTTTGACGCGGTTAAGATCCTTCGGGACCGGAACAAATGCCATTGACTGTTTCCTCCTTTCTAAGCTGCTTTTCATAGCGCAGCTTCATTTGTGCGGGATATTGATCCTCCTTCGGCTGACGCTTGCCCGTCCAGCGAAGCCCACCCGCTTTGCCTTGACAGATCCAGCCGGAAGCCCGAAGGCTTGCACCGTTTTCACTTTCCAGCGTGTAGGTGATGATGCGCTTATAGCCCATAGCCGCAGCAGCTCTTGCCGCCGCGCCGTAGAGAAAGCTGCAAGCGTTCTTTGCCCCGTTGGTGCATAGCCTTGTGACCTCCAATGTGAAGCCGTCATCCAGATACCGGCTGACAGGACGCCCGGCGATGATTACGCCGACCAGCTCACCGTCTGCTTCACAGCCGATGGAAAACTTGTGACCGGCAACCGGCTTGTGATGCCGGTGATGCTGCCGGACATACTCGTTGGCGTCACGAAGAGAGATGGGTTTTAGCCGCAGCATGGTGTTTCCTCCATAGGAAGATGCGCCGTGCATTCGACCTCGTTGCCCCAAACATCCCAGCCTTCGGGAGACTGACGGGCAAAAAGCTCTACGCGGGGAAGGTCTCCCATGAGCCGAACAATGCGCTCCCGCGCTTCATCCGGCTTTTTGGAATGCTCTTCGATGTGGCTGAGGATGACCTGACGCACACCGGCGTCAACTCGCTTCGGGTGCCCCTTCGTGGCAAGGATGCAGATTTCGGCGTTTGCCCTTGTCCAATACCCCATGCCGGTGAAGAGGTCATCGTTCTTGCGGTTTTGCTTCACCCATACAAAAGCCACGGTCTTATAAGAAAAGCCCCATGCCGTCAGCACTTCGAGTGCTTCACAGAGGCACGGGAACGTGATCCAGAGGAACAGAGCGCAGTCCTTGGCGGCAAGCTCACCGACCGGAAGTGCCTTGATGTCCTCAATGCACATTGTCGGGTAGTGGCTTTCTGCCGACCGCCCCTGTCCCTTCTTGGAGTAAGTCCGATACGCCCAAGGGGGATCGGCGTAGATGATGCTGTACTTCTTCATGCTGCCGACCTCCTTAGTGCGCATGGAAAATGGATTTTGCGAGGCTTCCGGTCTTGAACAGCGAGAAGCACAAAATAACCGTGTACGCTGCCACAGAGAACAGAGCCGAATGAATGTTGTCTGCGATGATCATGCCGTTGATCAGCACCGCATAGATGCCGACGCAGACCATGATGAGAAAGCCCTGAAATGCCAGAGCGAACAAGCCTTTCAGATAGTTCGTGCCGATGCTGCCCCATTCGCGGTTGCTCATGGTTGCGATGGGAATAGGCGCAATGCTCACGGTGCAGTAAATCTCAATCATGCGCCCGTAGAGAATGACCGTAATGAGGATCGCCATGATTTTGAGGCACAGGCTGATCAGAAGCGTTTCTATTGACAGACCGAGCAGTTCTCCGACGCCCATGTTCTCCATGCCGGTACGCATCTGCGCAATCGTCGCGTCAATGTCAATGCTCGTGTTGCCGTGGATTACTCCTGCTGCACCGGAAACTACGTTCTGCCCGATGTCGAATACTGCCATCACGATGTCAAACGTGTGCGTCACGAGATAGATCGCCACAGCCGCCTTGAAAAACCACTTGAAGAACATCCAAGTGTCCATGTCGTGAAGGTTGTTTTTCTCGGTGATCATGGAAATCAGCTCGTAGCACAAAACAAAGGTGATGATGATACCAGCGATGGGGACTATCACGTTTTCGGATAGTCCCCGGATCATCTGGTACACGCCGCCGTTCCAGCCGGACGGAGTTTGCCCGACCTCGGCGGCAATCGTTCCTACCTTCTCGTTGACATCGGTGAACATATTGGTCAGGTTGCTCTCGATCCATCCGATCAGCATATCCTTGAGAGCTTGTTCGATCTTTTCTAAAATGCTGCCCAATATTTCACCACCCTTCGGTTAAGCTGGGCTTGCCGTGGATTAGCCGAACAAACCGGAGAGCAGGGGGATGAGGGTCGTGCCGATCAGCACCACACCGCCGCCAGCCATGAGCTGCTTGATGCCCTGAGACTTGGCGCCGGGGTTGTCGTTGCCGTAGCCTTCCATGAGGTTGACAACACCCCACACTGCGAGACCTGCGCCGAGGGCGATAACGAGCGTCTGAAGAACCGTGACAGCCTGATTGATGAAAGCCATAGATTTTCCTCCTTGATTTGAAAAAGATTGGTTGTGTATTTTTGAAAATGGGCATAAAAAAAGAAGCCCCGTCGCTGTTCTGCTTTGGGAGCCATCAGGCTTTACCCACTGCGCAGTGCAGCGACGGGGCTTTAATCCGCTTCGACCTCGCCCATATCATAGAGGTCGAATGTGTCATCGGGCTTGACTACCAGCTTGTGCTGCCGGTACTTCTCGATGTCAAAGGCGTTCCGCTTGTCATAGTCGGAGAGCTGCCGGTACTTTGGATGCTTCGTGATGTCGTATTTGTTACTGAGAAAAGGTCTCACGCCTCGAAGCTGTAAAATACACTTGCCTCCGTCCATGACGGCGATCTCATCCTGAGACATCAATTCCTTGCCGGTCTTCTGATAGTTCAAGCCATAGGAGTTGTTGTTGGAACGGGTTTCCGAGGTGTTGTAAAGGTCGATTGTCTCCTTGCCCAGCACCTCGCTGATTTCCTTGAGCGTGGATTTCTCCTTGCCGCCGAGGAAAAGTGTGCAGTCACAGTTGCCCGTGATGGTGTCCGCCGCATCCTTGTAGATGGTCTTGAGCTGAGACTGGGACTGCAAGATGATTGACGCCGAGATTTCCCGGCTTCGGATGGTGGCGATGAGCTTATCAAACTTCGGGATTTGACCGATGTTCGCAAACTCGTCCAGCAGACAGCGCACATGGACGGGAAGCCGTCCGTTGTAAACGTCATCTGCTTTGTCGCAGAGAAGGTTGAAGAGCTGGGAATACATGATTGCCACGACGAAATTGAAGGTGTCATCGGTATCGGAAATGATGACGAACAGCGCCGTCTTCCGGTCTCCGATGGTGTCCAGCTCCATCTCATCGTAGCTCATCAGCTCCCGCAGCTCTGCGATGTCGAAGGGCGCAAGCCTTGCACCGCAGGAAATCAGGATCGACTTCGCGGTTTTTCCCGCCGCCAGCTTGTATTTGCGGTATTGCTTGACCGCAAAGTGGTCAGGGTCGCGGGCTTCCAGCTCGTCGAACATGACATCCACAGGGTTCTTGAAGGTCTCATCGTCCTCTCTGGCTTCCGAGGCATTGATCATTTCGAGCAGGGTAGTAAAGTTTTTCTCGTGGTCGGGTGCCTCGTACCAGATGTAGCCGATGAGAGCTGTGTAGTAGAGCTTTTCCGCCTTGACCCAGAAATCTTCGCCGGACTTATCGCCATCTCCCTTCGTGTTGACGATGATCGTATTGACCAGCTTGAGGATGTCCTTCTCGCTGCGGATGTAGCTGAAAGGGTTGTAGTGCATGGATTTCCGGAAATTGATGGTGTTCAGCGACTTGATGACATAGCCGCCCTTTTCGAGCATCTTGCCGCACTCTACCAGCACCGTACCCTTCGGGTCGGTGACAACGTATGAACTGTGCATCTGCATCAGATTTGGTTTTACAAAAAAGCGCGTCTTGCCTGAGCCGGAACCGCCGATGACAAGGATGTTCTTGTTGCGGGCGTATTTCGGCTGCTTTGGACGGCTGTTCATGGTCAGGAACTCCGTCTGCGTCAGAATGACATTGTTGGAGAACTCCGGGTCCATGTACGGCTTGATGTCCTCCGGCTTACCCCATCGTGCAGATCCGTATTCTTCGCCCTGCCGGAACTTCTTGCGGTTCTTGCCCTTGACATAGACCGCCAGCTTGAGCAGCGCACCGGCAACCAGACCGACGAGCAGATCAACGGGATGAAAGCTGGGAAGCGGATTTGCAAAGGCAGTGCCGAACACGGCAAAGCCGTTTGTCAGCTTGTCGATGAACTCTGTGCCGGGAGCGAGACGAAATACGGCGGCAATCTTATCCGCAAAGTAGAAGGCGAAGACATACGGAAGGTTCAGAAGAATGAGCTTCTTCACATCGGGCTTGTTCACAGCTCCACACCCCGATCCTTGGTCTTGACCTTGACTTTCTCCTTGTGCTGCGCCTTGCTCTGGGCTTTCTCCTGATCCAGCTTGTGCCGGATGGACGGCTGTTCCTTCTGCTTGACAGTCTTGGCGGAGAACTCCTTGAAAGCGGCGGTCATCACATCAACGTCCCGCCCCTTGAAGAAGACAAGATAGCTGGGCGGCTCAACGGAAACGTCCTTCTTGAGCGCAAAGTCCAGACCGTATTTGCTGGCAGTCCGCTCAAAGGACTTGATGTTGCCGTCCGTCACTTCGATGTTGGAGATGGCGGCGTTCTGGCTCATCAGATGCTTGATGGACTGCTTGCCGCGATAGGTTTTTGGCTGCTGCATCTGCTTCTGCGCCTTCTCAATCTCCTGCACGAACTTGTCCAGTGCCTTTTTCAGCACCTCGGCTGAGATTTTGCCGCCCTTGATCATGATTGCAACAACTTTGGTGTTGACTTCATCCTGCATTGCAGTGATACCTCCTTTCCTTGAAATGATTGAGGGAATGCTGCCTCAGCTAAGGCGGCACAATCCGGCGACAGATGATTTTCATTTACACTGTCCTCCTTTCCGAGCATTGCTCACGATGGTATTCATTAAAGAGTGTCTTCACAAAGGCTATAATCGTAGGTCTTCGGCTTCTTTGACCCTGCCGATCTGTCCTGCCCGTAGAAATCATGATTGACGAGCGCGGAGTAGTAATTGTCTATCGTCAGAGAGGCATTATACAGAGCGGTCAACAGGTACGCCCGGATATTACGGATGTCTGACGGGTTCTTGTTCATTGCTTCCAGAACGTACTCTATGTGGCTGCTATTCAGCTTGAGAAAGCGGGACTTAACCACTTGCTGCGGCATATCCTCGCCATTGATACGGATGGTCGGAGCGGTAGAGCAGACGGCATCCAGCATGATGTCCATGATCTCCCGGAAGCGGTCTTTATCGAACTTCGGATCCTGACAGAGAATGTCGTAGTCAAGATTCTCTTTGATAATCTCTTCATACTCGCTTCGCTCATCCATCCTGTCCATCCCATCAAGATTGATGGATTGATAGTTCTTTGAGAGAGTATTTCTTTCTTGTGTAATTACTTGGATAGTATTTCTTTGTGCGGGATTTTCCCTATGGGGATTCTCCACGTCTGGATTCTCCACATCGGGATTTTCCCTGTGTGGATTATCCCTGTGTGGCAAACCGGCTTGCGGCATCTCATAGATGTCGAACTCCGTGCTGACCATTCTGCCCTTATCATCTCTGCCACGGTGACGGACAAGGTAGCCGTTTTCCTCAAGCTCCTTGAGTGCCGAAAGTATGGCGTCGGGACCTTCCTTGCAGAGTGCCGCAAGACCACGGGTGGAGAACTGCCAGCCGTCGTTGAAGGACAGCATCTTTGAGAGAAGACCGACTGCTTTGAGGGAGAGGTTCTTATCTCTCAGGTGGGTATTGCCCATGACCGTGAAGTCACGGGTTTTATTGACGCGATAGACTGACACATGATCACCCTGCCATTTCCGTAGATACTTCAACGCCGCAGATTCCAAAGTAGCGGATGCGGATGACGTTCTTGCCCTTCGGGGTGAAGTAGGTCTGAGAGCCGGTATAGCGGAAGGTCACGAAATCCCGGACGATGAAGAGTCCTTCGTTGCTCTTCTTGTTGTAGGGAAGAAGCTGACCGGAGGGAGAGCGGAACAGATACCCTTCGTTAAGCAGGAATTTGACGAACTTGCGCTCCGGGATTTTCAGTTCCTTCGCCGTGGTGCGAATGTTGGTGCAGTCATCTGGATTGACGAAGACGTCAAAGTAATCGGCTTTCGGTCTTGCGATGCCCAGCTCCGCTTCAAGGGCATTGGCGCGATTCGTTTCCTTGAGCAAGGTCTGCGCAAGCTCTATGATGACCGCCGGTTCCTTCTGAATGCGGTCCAGCAGGGATTCCGTCATGTAGCAGCCGGTCTTGCGGATCATGGGAACAACCTCATCGAACAGCCAGTGTTCAAATCTTTCCGCCGAGGGGAGTTTGCTATGGACAATTAGCCTGTAAACATCACCCTCCGTAATGTAGGAAAGGGACTGCGTACCGCCGCTCGTAAGGGTGTCCCGTTTTAGGACACCCTTGCAATGGTCAATAATTGCCTTGCCGGGTCTGGCATATCCCAATGCTCTTGCAACATCTGAGCCGCAGAACAGAAGTGTTTCTCCGTCGAGGATCGTCCTCACCTCACCGAACTGTTCATTCTTGAAGACTTCGATTTTGTTATCCATGATTGACTTCCTTTCCGGCAGCAGATGTGCCACTTTGATTTTTGAGGGTAGAAACGGGATTGCAGCAGTAGGGACACTCTGCAAACACGCAGGACTGATATTTCCAGAAGGGGCGATGAAAGCGGCAAGTACGGCATTCCGGTATAATGCCCTCGCAGCCGCTATCGAAATGGGAATACGGCGTTTCCTGCATCAAGGCGTCAAATGCCTTGGCAGAATCTCTTGTGTTCATTGCCTTGACCTCCAATTTGACAAAAAATAAGCCCCGTTATTGTTCTGCTATGCGCAGTGCAATAACGGGGCTTTGCTATACGAATTATTCTGTTGTATCAAGTTTATCAAGAAAACTTTTGATGAGCAGCGTGTGCTTCCAAGTTTTTCGTGTAATGTCGAAGCTGTACTGAGAAACGAGGAAATCTACGAGGCTGATCTTTGGTATAAGGAACTTTCCGGAGATATTGAATGATTTGAGCTTCTTGGCGTTGCACCAGCGATGAAGAGAAGCATCGCAGTAGCCGATTGCCTCAGCCACTTCAACGATGGTCAGCAGATCACCGTACTGACAAAACTCGTCTTCCATATATTTTCGGAAGTTGGCTCGTTCCTCTTCGGACAGCCTCGTCAGCTCATTCCGATAGGTGACACGCGAATTGTAATGACCTGACCGTTCCTGATACCAGCGATCCGGTGCGCGGTAGACCTCC
>OGLH01000711.1_pt1 | contig 9879 bp, 10 predicted proteins | sample 1572791 | NCBI WGS metagenome assembly OGLH01 (sample SAMEA2581913, study PRJEB24529) | metagenome | biome: Human gut stool | place: China | collected 2011
GGAATCGGCGCCGTCGAAATAGAGCGTAGTCTCCCCGCCATCGAAATTGAACGCCGACCGCAGACCGGTATTCGTGTAAGCGAACACCTTGAGATCCTGCATCTCGACGGTCCAGGGCGCAGAATAGGAGGATTGGTTCAGCACCTTCGTCCCGTTGGTTTTCACCAGCACGGAACCCGCCATGAAGAAACGGTCGGGCAGCTGGGCTTCGTCGCTGTAAGTGATCAGATAGTCTTCACCCTGCCGTTCGAGTTTCGTATGCGCGCCGAAAAGGGTTTCCCAGACCTTGATCGAGGCGTCGCCCTTTTTGACCACGATCTCCTTCAGGTCTGCGGACAGGACATCCTCGCCCTGCTTATCCGCTTCGGCCAGCAGCATCGCCAGGCGCAAGGCCGCATTGGCCGGCCGCATGGCGAGTTTATCCTGATCCGTCGCCAGCTGATAGATGTACATTCCGGGCTGAACGGGAAGCATCTCCTTCCAGGTATCGTTTTCCTTGATACAGCTCGTGAATGCGAGAGCCGCCAGCGCGATTGTTGCAATAAATTTATTCATACGGTATGTTTGGTTAATTTATTCATATAAACGCACCCGGCGGCAATATACTGCGCGGATGCCGTAAAAAATTTCCCTTTATCCGATTTCCGTCCGGTATGCCGGCCTGCAGAAACCCGGCAGCGAACCTTTGGCGCGCCGCGTCGGGGTTTCCAGCTCCGGTTCGGGCGGGCGTCGGAGCTGTGCTGCCGCAAAGATAGATTTTTTTTCGCGTATGCGAAATCTATTTTGCCGTTTCGCCGCAAATTTGTATCTTTATTCCATGATGCTCCGACTGACGACACCCCTTTTTGCCGGACTGCCGTTCAGCCACACGCTGATCGCAAATTTCGCGATCGAACGATTATGAAAACACACAAACCAACCGTATTCATTCTTATGTCACTGCTCTCCATTTTCGGCTGCGGCCGCGCAAAAACCCCCGAATATCCCGCCGACCGGCTCTCCGCCCGCGACGGGACCGAATTCACGATCACCTTTTTCAAGCACGCCTCGCTCGCGATCTCCGTGGGCGGCAAATACATCTACGTCGATCCCGTGAGCGCCAACGCCGACTACGGCGCATTGCCGAAGGCCGACGTCGTGCTGATCACCCACTCGCACTACGACCACCTCGACGTGGCGGCCGTCGAGAAGCTGCTCGCCGCCGACACCGAAATCCTCTGCGACCGGACCTCGGCCGAAGTTTTCGAAATGAACTGCTACACGATGCGTCCGGGCAGCGTCGCCACGCCGCGCGACTATGTGAAGGTCGAGGCCGTCGCGGCCTATAACACCACGCCGGGCCATCTGCAATTCCACCCCCGGGAGCGCGAGGACTGCGGCTATGTGCTGACCATCGGCGGCACGCGCATCTACATCGCGGGCGACACGGAACCCACCCCCGAACTGCAGGCGCTCCGAAAGATCGACATCGCCTTTCTGCCCGTGAACCAGCCCTACACGATGACCGTCGACCAGGCCGTCGAAGCGGTGAAGGCACTGAAACCGGCGATCTTCTACCCCTACCACTACGGCGAGGTGGACGAAAAGACCGACATCGACCGTCTGGCCCGCGAGCTGGAGGGCGTGACGGAGGTCCGCATCCGGCCGATGGAATAGCGGGTACGCCACTGCAAAACAAAGAGCGTCCCGGCGGGACGCTCTTTTCACAGCGATCCTCCCGTCCTACCTCCTGCGGGAGAGAACGCGCTCCACGATGAACGAGACGATCAGTCCCAGGCCTCCGAAAACGAGCACCGAACCGCCATAAACGGCGCTGCGCGTGTCATAGGACTGGATTTCGGTTATCCGGGTCAGCATAAAGCCGAAAAGCAACCCGGCGCCCAGCCCCAGCAGCAAGCAGCCGGCTTTCAGCGCCCCGGCCGGGATACCCGGAGCAGTTTCGGACGCAGTCCGTATCGTGGCGCCCGTCCGCAGCCCCATCGGTACCAGTTTCAGGTAATCGATCAGCGAACCGGGTTCGAGTTTCCCGATAATCTCGCGCCGCTCGCGGCGACAGATAAGCAGTTCGAAGAACTTGTAAATTCCCAGCGTGACGATTCCCGTCACCAGCGGGACCATGATAAAATTCATAATCTGTAAAATTAAAAGGTTTCCGATTCTTTTTTTGCGATCTCTGCCCTGTTAGACGCCGAATGTGCAAAAAGGTTACAGACGACGGAAAAACACGGCTCACGTGTAACCTTTTCCGCCGCGGCGCGTCTAACGGAATAACCATGCAAACGGAAGAACAGGAACTGATCCGACGAATCGCGGGCGGAGAGACCCGTCTCTGCGCCCGCCTGGTCGATCGCTACGGAAGAGCGGTTTACACGCTGGCCGCACGGATCGCCGGATGCACGGAGGACGCCGAAGAGCTGACGCAGGACATTTTTCTGAAGGCCTTCTCCAGTCTGGACCGGTTCGGCGGGCGGAGCAGTTTCTCGACGTGGCTCTACCGCATCGCCTACAACACGGCCGTGTCGCACGCGCGGCGCACGCGTCCGAAGCATTACGGCATCGACGAACGGCGGCTGGCGGCCCTGCCCGACAGCGAGGCCGACCGGCTGGAAGAGTGGGCCGAAAAGCAGGAGCGCCTCGACGCGCTGAACCGCGCCGTCGAACGGCTCGATCCCGAGGAACGGGCGCTGGTAACGCTGTTTTACTACGAGGACCGCTCCGTCGGCGAGTGCGCCGCGATCACGGAACTCTCGGAAGGCAACGTCAAGGTGCGGCTCCACCGAATCCGGAAAAAACTATATGTACTGGTAAACGACGAGATGAATGGAACAGAGTGATGCGATACGCCGCGCGGTCCGGCAAGTTCCGCCCCCGGAACTCCCCGCAGGCTTCACCCCGCGGCTGATGGAACGGATGCGGCGTGAGACCCTGCGGCGCGAACGACGCGAAACGTGGCTGCTGACGGCCGGGGGCGCCGGCTGCTTCGCGACGCTGATCGCCGCCTGCGTGACGACGCTGTGGCCGGGCTTCAGGCTGCGAATCACCGACTTCGCCCTTCCCCGCCCCGAACTGCCGCACTTCACGCTGCCGCACTTCGCGCTGTCGGAAGAGGACAAATGGCTGGTTGCAATGTGTGTCTGCATCGCGCTGGTCTTTCTCGCACTGCTGCTTGCCGACCTCGTGATCCGCCGCCGCATCGCCTCCTCCCGGAACTGAAAAACGGGGGAACCTCCCGAAGAGGCTCCCCCGTTTCCGATAACAAACCCGCCGAAGCTATTTCTTCGCAGGGGCTTTCTTGGGTTCGGCCTTCACCTTGATCGTGGCGAACCCCTTGACGATGTTCTCGTCGTTGTTCTTCGAAGCGTCGTAAATCACGGTGACCTCCTTCTTCGGCAGGTCCACCTTCACGTCCTTGATGCCCTTGCCGAGCGACGGAACGTTGTTCATAATCTTCTTCACGCAGTGTTCGCAGTCGATGTCCGTAACGAACACCGTCGTCACCTCTTTCTTCTGCGCCGGTTTGCCGGCCGCAGCGCACATGCCGAGGCCCATCACCAGAGCCAGGCAAATCATCAGAATCTTTTTCATCTTGCTGTTATTTTAAGGTTTCGAAAATTTCATTATCCTGTTTCCGGGCCTCCCCTTTCAAAGGGAGGTTCGGAGGGATTGTCTGCACGGTTCCATACCGGTCTTCAAAACAGTCCTAATAGAGATTAAACCGTAAACCGACATAGAACTTGCGGCCCATGAGCGGTCCCCAGACGTTCATCGAGTTGAACTTGTAGTCGTAGGGGTCCTGCGCATTGAGAATCGGGTCCTTCTGGCGGTAGTCGGCGATATTCTCGCACCCGGCGTAAATGTCGAACTTGCCCACCTTGCGGCTCACCTGCGCGAAGAACATCGGATAACGGGGCGAATAGTAGCTGTCGTCGAGGTCGCCCGTCTGCGTCGGGATGCGTGCCGGACCGTTGAGCTGCGCCGTGGCGTCGAACACCCAGCGGCGGAACTTCGTGGCATACTGAATGTTGAGCAGCGTCTTGTACTGGCTCACCAGCGGACGCTCCACGCGGGCCGTACCGCCGTCGGCGCGCCTGATCGTCATTTCGCTGTCCGTGTAGCGGAACGTGGCGAAGATGTCGAGCCGCTCGACCGGCGACCACGAGAAGTCGATCTGGTAGGTGTCGGTGTACGAACGTCCGTCGGTGTCGTAGAAAACGATCCGGTCGGCATACATCTCCTGATCGGCCACGACCGAGTTGTAGAACTGCGTGCGGAAATAGTCGAAGCTCAGCGTCGCATCGCCGGGGTTCACCAGTCCGAAAGTCTGCGTAAGGCTTCCGCCGACGGTCAGGGCCTTCTCCATACGGTCGAATTTCCGGAAATCGAACTTCCCCGATTCATTGTCGAGGAACGTGATCGCCCGGCCCGTGGCCAGGACGCCGATATTGTCGGTGATGACGTTCGTCGAACGGTAACCCAGACCGCCCGAGGCGCGGAGCGTCGTCGAGGGGGTGATGTTCCATTTCAGGTGGCCGCGGGGCGTGAGGAAAAAGCGGTCGTAATAGTGATTGTAGTCGCCGCGAAGTCCGGCCACGATCGAGAACTTGTCCTTGATGGCGTAGGTATATTCGGCATAGGCGCCTACCTCGTTCTCCTGACGGTCGAGATTCCAGGCTCCGGCGGCATCCAGCCACGGCGTCGGGTTGAGCAGCGACTCGTCAAGGAATTGCAGATGCGACTGCACGCCGACGATCAGCGAATGACGGAAGGAGAAATAGTGGTTGTACATCATGTTCAGCGAAACCATGTTGTCCGTACCGTCGTAATCGTTGAGCCCGAAGTAGGCCCGTTCGCGGAAGCGGTCGTAATCGGCCACGAAAGCGATGTTCGAACGAAGCTCGTCCTGCTGGTCCTCGTCATAGACACCGGGACCGACCGGCATACCGAATTTGAAGTAGGCGTTCAGCTCGCGGTTCTTGATCTGCGAGCCGTACATGGCCCCCTTGTCCCAGTCGGTATCCATCTCTTCACGCATCGAAGCTTTGTAGTGCTTCTGACCGCTCAAGCGATTTTCCGCCAGATACTTGAAGCCCCACCGCACCTGCGCTCCGTTGTCAGCCGTATAAAGCCAGCGGTTTGCAACCGCTCCCAGGCGGGTTTTCGGCAGATCCATAAATCCGTCGCCGTTGTCGTCCATGTCGCCCAGCAAATGAGTATCCAACGATCCGTGCAACAGGAGGATCGTCGATAATTTCTTATCCTTGGTTACAGGAAGCGCCGTCGAAAGGTTCAGCTCGGGACGCAGTTCGTCGTCAAGGTAGAAGTTGATGAACAGCCGCTCGTCGTCGGTCGGTTTGCGGTGCTCGAGGTTGATCTGTCCGGTGATGGCCTCATGTCCGGCAGTCACGGACGAAATACCCTTCGACACCTGGATCGAATTGAGCCACATGCCCGGCGTATAGCTCAGGCCGTAGGGAGCACTCAAACCGCGCATGATCGGACGGTTTTCGTCCAATATTTGCGTGTAAGTGCCGGCCAAACCGAGCATCTTGATCTGACGCGCACCCGAAATGGCGTCGCTGTAACCGACTGTCACCGAAGCGGAGTTCTCGAAACTCTCGGCCAGGTTGCAACAAGCCATCTTGCAGAGGCCCGCGAAGGAGATCATCTCCCCTTTGAGAATGCCGTCCCGCTTCACGTAGTTACCGCCCAGCGTACTGTTCACCACGACCTCCTCGAGTTCCACCCCGTCGTTCGACAGACGAAAATCGACCCGCTCCACGCCGCTCTCGACGCGAATCGTATCGCTGGTATATCCGACGAAGCCGGCGACCAGCATATCGTATCCCTTAACCCGGTGTATGGTATAATTTCCTTCGGCATCGGCACCGGTTCCCACCGTCGTTCCGGCCCAGTACACCGATGCACCGATCAGCGGCTCGTCCGTGTCGGCTCCATATACGACACCTTTGACATTCTGAGCCCGAGCCGCGCCGAATGCCGATGCAACAAAAAAGACTAATACTGCTAAATACTTGAATTTCATTTGATTTTCCGTTGATTGTGTAAACATGATGCAAAAATAATATTCCATTCTTGCAATCCGGTTGCAAATCGGGCAACCGGCCTGTTGCAGGAAAAACACAGTACACGCAGGCACTGCACTTTTTCATGCGTCGTTACACGAAAACGGGAGGAGCACGCAGTCCGGAAGAGAGAAGATGGACCGTGCTATGGGCCAGACAGAGACGTTCAGAAACCGTCGCCCAATGAACGGAATCGAACGGAATCGCCGTCATCTCCGCTGCCAATATGGCAGGAAGATCGACGATCATGACCTTCGTATCACGCTCCCATTGGGAAGACGATACGGAAGTATATAGCTCCGACACCTTGGAGTGATCCACTCCGCAGCAAACGGCCTTAAAACCGGCCGAATGCGAATCGCATTCGGTATGGATGTCGCAACCCCGGCAGCATATATGCACCTCGCCTTTCTCCTGCCCCATACAGTGGCACGAAAGTACGGCGTATGCCGCTGCTCCTACCGAGAAACAGTAGGCGACCAGCAGCATCCACACGGACATATATCTGCGCAGCTTTACGCTCATTCTTCGACTAAATTACACGTTTTGAGCCGGGCGACCCACGCCTGGGCGTCGCGCTCGGCGGTTTCCGCATCCACGTCGTACTCGCCGAGGAGCAAATCGCGGACATCGTCGGTACCGAACTCACGTCCCTGCAACCGGTTCCACAACCAGAGCGAGGTTTCGTTCAATGCAATCACTTTGGTCATATCCACTCCGTAACGGCCCTGCATCACCACGATATGCTCGCCTGCCATTTCACGGACCTTATATTCCTCTTTGATTCTCATCGGTCGGTTTTCTTCTTCAACGTGCAAATATAGGAAAATATTTCGAGAAACCTAATATGACGCACTTTTTATCCCCTCCGGGCTCGGGTAAAAGCCAAAAACACTACCTTTGTGTATATGGAATCGACAGCACCGAACAGACGGCAACAGATCGCAGCGCTGCTCAAGCGCTACTGGGGGTTCGACACGTTCCGCCCCGTGCAGGAACAGGTCATCCTCTCGGTGCTCGCCGGACGCGATACGCTGGCCCTGATGCCCACGGGCGGCGGCAAGTCGCTCACCTATCAAATTCCGGGACTGGCTTCGGAGGGCGTATGCATCGTGGTCACCCCGCTGATCGCCCTGATGAAAGACCAGGTCGATCGGCTCCGCAAGCTGGGCATCCGTGCTCTGGCGATCCATTCGGGCCTGTCGGCCCGGCAGATCGACATCGACCTGGACAACTGCGTCTATGGCGACGTGAAATTCCTCTACGTCGCTCCCGAACGGCTCGGCACGGAGGCGTTCCGGCTGCGCGTCGTGCGGATGAACGTATCGCTTCTCGCCGTCGATGAGGCCCACTGCATCTCCCAATGGGGCTACGATTTCCGGCCCTCCTACCTGCGGATCGCCGAGCTGCGCGAGCGGATTCCCGGCGTCCCCGTGCTGGCTCTCACGGCCTCGGCCACACCGCGCGTCGCGGACGACATCATGGAAAAGCTGCGCTTCGCGGAACCCCATCTGCTGCGCAGCGATTTTTCGCGTCCCAACCTCTCTTATGCCGTGCGCCATACCGACGACAAAAACGAACAGCTCCTGCGGATCATCCGCAACGTCGGCGGTTCCGGCATCGTCTATGTCCGCACCCGCGAAGGAGCCGAACAGGTCGCGGCTTTCCTGCGCGACGAAGGTATCTCCGCAGAATATTATCACGGCGGGCTGGGACACGCCGAGCGCTCGATGCGGCAGGAAGCCTGGATTTCGGGGCGTACCCCCGTCATGGTCGCTACCAATGCCTTCGGGATGGGGATCGACAAGCCCGACGTCCGCTACGTGGTACATTATACGATGTGCGACTCGCTCGAAAGCTACTATCAGGAGGCCGGACGTGCCGGACGCGACGGGCGGCGCAGCTATGCCGTATTGCTGATTTCTTCCGACGATGCGGGACGCATCGCCAAACGCTTCGAAGCGGACTACCCGCCGCTCGAAAAGATCCGTTCGATCTACGAAAAAATCTGCAGCTACCTCCAGATCGCCATCGGCGACGGAGCGCAAAGTTCCTTTCTATTCAACCTGCGCGATTTCTGCACCCGGGAACACCTCTATACGGGTCTGGTACAGAACGCCCTGAAGATCCTGAGTCAGAACGGCTACATGACCCTCCTGGACGAAGCGGCCAACCCCGCGCGCATCCTCTTCTGCGTCAGCCGCGACGATCTCTACCGCCTGCGGGTGATCCGCGACGATCTGGACCACATCATCCGTGTTCTGCTGCGTCTGTACGAAGGGGTTTTCACCGACTTCCGCCCCATCGACGAAACGGAAATAGCGACCTGGAGCGGCTATACGCCCGAAAAGGTGCACGACCTGCTGAAACGGCTCTGGCAACTGCGCGTGATCCGCTACATCCCCTCGAACCGCTCGCCGCTCCTCTACATGGACGAAGAACGGCTCCCCACCGCCGATCTCTACATCTCCCCCGAATCGTACCAGCAGCGCCGGAAACAGACCCGCGAACGATTCGAGCGGATGCTCGCCTATGCCACGGCGGAAACCGGCTGCCGCAGCTCCTTCCTGGAAGCCTATTTCGGAGTGCCGGAGCCCCGGGAGTGCGGCATCTGCGACCTCTGCCTCGCCCGCAAACGCGCCGCCCGCGCTCCGCAGGCGGAAGCCTCGAAAAAGACCGTTCTGGAGCTGCTCCGCAACGACGCTCTCGATCCCCGGGAAATCGTCGCTGCACTCCGATCCGATCCGGCACAAATCGCCGAGCTCCTGCGCAAATTGAGCGGCGAAGGCAAAATTTCCATACTCCCGGATGGAAAAGTCACGATTAATCGGTAACTTTGCGCGATTTCATGAACAAACCGATCACATTTCAAAATAGCATCAGCAACGAGGAGGCCGCTCTGCTTCCGGCCATCGAATTCCGGGGCCCGATCGTCGTCGTGGACTCGGAACCGAGGCTCAGGGAGGCCTGCCGCTACCTGGCGGCACAGCCCGTCATCGGGTTCGACACCGAAACCCGGCCTTCGTTCCGGGCGGGCGTCGTCAATCGGGTCGCACTGCTGCAACTCTCCTCGCCGGAACAGAGCTTCCTGTTCCGGCTCTGCAAGATTCCTCTCGACAAAGCCATCGTCAAAATCCTCGAAAACAAGGAGATCCTGAAAATCGGCGCCGATGTAAAGGGCGACCTGCGGGCACTGCACAACATCCGGCACTTTCAGGAAGCGGGCTTCGTGGATCTTCAGGAGCTCGCCGGAGAGTGGGGCATCGAAGAGAAAAGCCTGCGCAAACTTTCGGCGATCGTACTCGGCCAGCGGGTATCCAAAGCTCAGCGCCTGAGCAACTGGGAAGCCGCACAACTCACCGACAAGCAGCAGCTCTACGCCGCAACGGACGCCTGGGTCTGCACGCGTATCTACGACCGGCTGCTGCACACACCCAAACCAAAGAAAACGAAGAAATGATCCCGCAAATACACCTCCGACGCGGCAAGGAAGAGTCGTTGCTGCGCCGCCATCCCTGGATTTTCTCGGGCGCGATCGAATCCGTCCGTTACGACGGAAACGAAATCCCCGAAGGTGCCCTCGTCGATGTCTATACCCGTTCGGGCGACTTCATCGCCCGGGGACATTACCAGATCGGTTCGATCGCCGTGCGGGTGCTCACCTTCGAACAGGAACCGATCGACGCGGCCTGGTGGCAGCGGATGATCTCCACCGCACTCGACGTGCGCCGCACGCTCGGGCTCACGGATGCCCCCGACACCACCTGCTACCGTCTGGTTCACGGCGAGGGGGACT
>OGLH01000712.1_pt1 | contig 9877 bp, 12 predicted proteins | sample 1572791 | NCBI WGS metagenome assembly OGLH01 (sample SAMEA2581913, study PRJEB24529) | metagenome | biome: Human gut stool | place: China | collected 2011
CTATTCGAACATCGCCCTGCCTTATCGAAAAGCCGCCATCGCCCCGTCGCAAAACGGGAAGGCCTCGCTGGTGTTGTATCTGCACGGAGGGTCGAGCAAAGGGTCCGACAATACGACGCAGCTGGGCGAAAAAGGAATCGATTCCATAAGCAGCTACCTGGTATCGCATCGCATAAATTCCTTGTTTCTCGTTCCTCAATGCCCTTCGGATAAATCCTGGGGAGGAATCATGAATGCCGTCCTGAAGTCGCTGATCGACGATTATGTCGCAAGGGGCGATGCTGATCCCAAGCGGATCTATATTTTCGGCGGTTCCATGGGAGGTTCGGGAACCTGGGGAATGGTTTCCGCCTACCCGAATCTATTTGCAGCGGCCATGTCCGTAGCCGGAAATCCGTCAAAATGCGATGCGGCGAGCGTTGCGGCAACACCCATTTTAACCGTAATGGGAACCGCCGACGAAATCATGGATATTGACACCGTTGCCGATTTCTGCAACCAGCTGGCTCTGTTGGGAAACGACATCCAGTTCGAGATCGAAGACGGATGGACCCACGAGACGACTTGCACAGAAAGCTATACGACGCTCCGCCTCGATTGGATTTTCAGCCATCACAAATGATTTAACGGGAATTCGCTTTTGCGTATCGGTCGCCCACGACCTTCCAGTCGACGACGCCCCAGAGGGCCTCGACGGCATCGGCGCGGCGGTTCCGGTAGTCGATGTAATACGCATGCTCCCAAATGTCGATCGCCAGCAGCGGCTTCATGCCGTGGCGCATGGGGTTGCCGGCGTTCTGCTCGCTGACGACGGCCAGACGCCCCGAGGGGTCCTCGGCCAGCCACACCCACCCCGAACCGAAAAGGCCCGCGGCGGCGCGGCCGATCTGCACCTTCAGTTCGTCGAGCGAGCCGAAATTGCGGTTGATGGCCTCCAGCAGCTCGCCCGAAGGCTCCTTTTGGGGTTTCGGCGAGAGCTGTCCGAAGAAGAACGCGTGGTTCCACGCCTGCGCGGCGGAAAATGTGATTGTAGAATGTACCGCGGGACACATCCAAGGCTTCGCATAATTCGTGAACGCTGTACAAATCAGACATTTCATTATGAAAATGCTCCAGAGTGGCCAATTTGTCCTGCAATGGTACTTTGGACAGGTAACCGGATAACTGAATAATCGAGAGTTTGTGCTCTGCTTTTTGAAGCCGCCTGACAAGAGCATCAAACTCCGCTGGTGTGTAGGTATGGGCAGATGTCTGAATAGAACGGTACTGGTTTCGCCAGTGATAGAAGGTGCTTTGCGATACGTGCAGTTCTTGGCAGAGAGCCGGAATGGACTCACCTTTTTCATAGCGACGAATCGCTTGCTTTTTGAACTCGAGCGGGTATTTCTTGGGCATTACGATAACTCCTTTATGGTGTGATGAAGCAATCGTAATTAGGTTGAGCGGAATTTGCAAGAACGATGAAATCGATAAAAGAGATTGAAGATGAGACAGGGAAACCATAGAAACTTATGTGCGGTTGTATTCTTCTCTCGTCGAGTAGGAAGTTGCCCTTTCTGGGCTAAATAGCATAAGCCCCGCAGTTTATTCAAGCAGCATAGAATCGTTAGCGGCAAATATAAGGGCTTTCTCGGATATTGCAAGGGAGATTGCAAAACCGCTAAGACGAAATGACAGTTCGTTGGAATACTTGCCAACTCAGTTCATCACTGAGTTTATAAAAAGTAAAGGCTATGCGGGCGTTTCGTATACAAGTACAATGGGAACAGGCGGCACGAATATTGCTGTTTTTGATGAGTCACTGTTTGAGTGCAAATCGGTGCACGTTGTTGAAATCAGCAGTATCGAGTATTCCTATAGCAAAGTCAAATAGGCTTCCGAAATTCGAAAATGTTTCAAAAGCGGTATTGAAGAACTACCGCATGAATTCAAATTTAATACTTCTTATTAAGGAAGACGGTAAATCTATACTGTTACTGTATGACAAGTCGGAGTACACTTACACCGCTGCTCCTTCTTTTCAAACTACAAACGCTTACGCTGGTTTGCCGTTTGAGAAAACGAGGAATGGAAAGCAATAATATCCGAATTGAAGCCACCTGACAGAGCCTGCAGTGGTGATTCCACTGCAGGTTTTTATTTATGCCAACTGTTCCTCTTTCTCAGGGCGGTTGAACATACCGTTCATGGCGGTTGCCGAAGCCTCCTGTGCCGAGTAGTCGAGATGTGCATAGATGTCTGCCGTGGTGGAGAAGGTACTGTGACCCAGCCAGATTTGAATCTGCTTCATGGAGATACCGTTGCTGAGAAGCAGGCTGGCGCAGATGTGACGAAGATCATGGAAGCGAACCTTGCGAAGCCCGTACTTCTCGATGAGCCACGAGAAATGCTCCGTTACATAGTTCGGGCGTAGAAGTTTTCCGCACTGGTCAACGCAGATGTAGTCGAGGTAGTCCCGGCAGTAACTTTTTTTGAAGAGTCTCCGGTACATCTCCTGCTTCTCTTTCTCCTCCAGCAGGATGATTCCTACTGCTGGAATCAGAGGTAGTGTTCGGAAGCTGGATTTGGTTTTCAGGACATCCTCGCCCATCGGGACGAACTTTCCATCCACCTCTGCTTCGATGACCTTGTGACGGATGGAGATCGTCTTGTGTTCCATGTCGATGGCGCTCCACCGCAGTCCGAGAACTTCGCTTCGCCGCAAGCCATAGTATGCTGTTATGCTCTGATAGTGCCTTGCATGAGAACTGCTGACCACTTGCGTCCTATTTTTCAAACAGGTACAGCAGGTACCCGTAGCCCTCGGCCTTCATTTTTTCATAGGGGACGAAGCGCAGGGCTGCGCTGTTGATGCAGTAGCGCACGCCGTTGGGCGACTCCGGGTCGCCGGTGAACACATGACCGAGATGGGAGTCTCCGGCGCGGCTTCTGACCTCCGTGCGGCGCATGCCGTGGCTCAGGTCCTCCAGTTCCACCACGGCAGGCTCTTCAATGGGCTTTGTGAAAGCCGGCCAGCCGCAGCCGCTCTCGTACTTATCCGTGGAGGAAAAGAGCGGCTCGCCGGTCACGACATCCACATAGATGCCCTTTTCAAACTTGTCCCAGAACTCGCCCGTGAAGGCGCGCTCCGTGCCGCTCTCCTGCGTGACGCGGTACTGCTCCGCCGTCAGCTTGTCCCGGATGGACTCCGCCGCGGGCTTCTGATAGTCGCCCGGGTCGATGCGCAGCCGGGAAAAGAGCTCCATCTCCGCGCGCGGGATGTGGCAGTAGCCGTTCGGGTTCTTTTCGAGGTAGTTCTGGTGGTACTCCTCGGCAGGATAATAGTTCTTGAGCGGGCCGATCTCCACGAAGAACTTCTCGCTGCGGCCACGCTCGATCTCCGCGATGTGCTTCACCGTCTCTCTGGCACTTTCGTTGGTGTAGTAAACGCCGGTCTGGTACTGGCTGCCGCGGTCGTTGCCCTGCCGGTTTTGCACCGTGGGGTCGATGACATAGAAGTAGGCCAGCAGCAGCGCGTCAAGGCTCACCTGCTCGGGGTCGTATTCCACCCGCACGGTCTCCCGAAAGCCGGTCTCTCCCTTGCAGACGGTCTTGTAATCGGCGTCCGCCTCGCAGGTGCCGTTGGCGTAGCCGCTCTCGGCGTCGATAACGCCGGGGATGGACTGCATCAGCTGTTCCATGCCCCAGAAGCAGCCGCCCGCCAGATAGATGACATTTTCTGTGGTATCCATATAGGTGATCTCCTCGTCGGACCGGTCAAAAGCCGCTCCGTCCATGTTTGTTTCCTGTCCGCTCTTTTCCTTCGGCACAGTCTGCTGCCCGGCGGCGCAGCCGCTGAGCAGCAGCACTGCGGCGAAAAGCAGTGCCAATACACTTCGATACATCGTGTTTCCTCCTTCAGTGGAATCAGGGCTCACTCCGCCCTGTCGCAGTCCTGTCTCTTGCCGCGACCGGGCCGCAGGACGGTATACAGCAGCGACCCAAGGACGCAGCCGAAGCCAGTGGAGAGCCACGGGCTGGACGTAACGGCACAGGTGACGGTGGTGCAGCCCACATAGCGGTAATACAGCCACACTCCGGCCCTGCCCACCAGGGGCAGGGCAATGGTGCACAGAATGCTCGTCAGCCTACAGCTCTTTTACTATAATAAAGAGAATGGGTTAAAATCTTTGTTAAGAATGGGGATTTAATGGAAATATATCTTGAATTCGCCGAGAATAAAGCGATTGGGGCAAAAAGGCAGGGGCAGCAAGAAGAAAGCACCTGCGAAAAAGAACCAAACCCCAAAGCCGCGCAGCCGTTTGTAAGGTTATCTGCTTTTAGTTCAGTACCTGCATTTCCGGGTTTTTCTCCCCAAATTTTTCGCGCAGCGCGGCGCAGATCTCATTCCGGGACTTGCCCTGCTTCTCACCGTTTTTAATGAGTTTGTACGCCTGAAACAGCGTCGAGGGACCGATCTCACTGCTGAAAAAGCCGATGCCCTGATTCCATGCCAGCAGCTCGAACACGTCGTCCAGCGCGGCACTCTCCACGCCGTGGATATATGCCTTTACCAGCTCCCGCGCCGCCTGCCTCATCCGGCCCGCACCGACAGCGTTGGTCAGGGACAGCAGCAGCCGCGTTTCGTAGGGCAGTACGCGCTTCTCGCTCTGCCATGTGGTCTCCCAAAAATCCACGGCGATCTGCCCCAGCTTTTCATCGATCATGGGATAGTTCAAAAGAGCCAGCGGCTTGAAGGGAGCGGAGCTGTCGCCTTCCTTCTTCTCCACACGGCAGAACCAGACATGGAACTCCGCCTCACTCCGCTGCTCGGTGTGGTGCTCGTAGCCCAAGCCCTCCATGACAGCGTACAGTGGATGCGGCTCAAAGGTCTGGATGATGTGTAATCCTTCGCCCACCTCCAACGCCTCGGCTCTTTTCTTCAGCCCTTCAAAAAAGCTGCCCTGTATATGGCGCACATCCACGGTCTGAAACCCCTGCGCCTTATTCTTCCAGTTTTCGTAGCTCATGCGGTTATTCTCCTTTCCTCACTCGATAAAACCAGACGTGATATTCACTGCCGCTCACCTTCTCCGTGTGATGCTCAAAGCCCATAAGGGCCAGCACCGGGTACAGGGGGACAGGCTCGAAGGTCTGGATGATATGCAGTCCTTCGCCGTTTTTCAGCGCGGCAGCCTTTGCCTTCAATGCGGGGAAGAAGTCCATCTTTTTGCCCCGCACGTCCATCACTTCAAATGTGCCGATTTTGTCCTTCCAGTTTTCATAACTCATAGTCTTTGCCTCTCTTGCAGAAAGCTCACGCCTCTTCGAAGGAATCCTTACCCACGCCGCACAGGGGGCACTCAAAATCCTCCGGCACCTCGCTCCAGGGCGTACCGGGGGCGATGCCGCCCTCCGGGTAACCTGCGCTCTCGTCGTACTCCCAACCGCAAACGGTGCATACATACTTCATTGTGCTTCTTCCTTTCTTTTTCTAATGATTTTGTTATTCTTCCACCAGCCGGCCGTCCACTGTCACGGTGACCACCTGCCACGGGATGAACTTCCCGCTCTGCTGGAGTGCCTTTTTCGCCGCCAGCTCCAGCCCGCCGCAGCAGGGTACCTCCATCCGCACGACGGTGACGCTCTTAATGTCGTTTTCCCGGATGATCTCCGTCAGCTTTTCGGAATAGTCCACGCTGTCCAGCTTGGGACAGCCCACCAGCGTGATGTGTCCCTTGATGAACCGCTCGTGGAAGGCGGCGTAGGCGTAGGCGGTGCAGTCGGCGGCGATCAGCAGCCGCGCCCCGTCAAAATAGGGCGCGTTCACCGGCACCAGCTTGATCTGCACCGGCCACTGGGACAGGCGGCTTGCCTGTTGGGCTTGCGGCGTTTCCACGGCGGGTGCGTCCTGGCGCTGAATATTCCGGGACTGGCTGCCGGGGCAGCCAAAGGGCAGGGTCATGCCCTCTTTCCGCCTTTTCCGCTGCTTATTTTCCATGACGGCCTGCTCGTCATAGGCCGCCGCCTCCCGCTCCACAAAGGTAATGGCCCCGGTTGGGCAGGTGGGCAGGCAGTCGCCCAAGCCGTCGCAGTAATCGTCCCGCATGAGCCGCGCCTTGCCGTCCACCATGGCGATGGCGCCCTCGTGACAGGCGGCGGCGCAGGCACCGCAGCCGTTGCACTTATTTTCGTCGATCTCGATGATCCGTCGTTTCATGTTCGGTCCTCCTGTTGCTTTTGTGCGCTCATTGTACTATACTAAAGGCAACAAGTCGGTTGAATTTTCAACGAAAGAGGACTTTTTATGAAAGAATTTTTTCCGGTACTCCACACCGCGGCGCTTTTCTCCGGCATTTTCGACGATGAGCTTGCCGCCATGCTCTCCTGCCTTGGGGCGAGGATCGACACCTTCCCCAAAGGCTCCCGCCTGCTCCGCGCCGGGGAGGCGGTGGAGGAGGTGGGTCTTGTGCTGGTGGGCAGCGCCCTCATCGTGCAGGAGGATATCTGGGGAAACCGCAACATCCTCTCCAAGGCCGGGCCGGGGCAGACCTTCGCGGAGGTGTTCGCCTGCGCGCCGGGAGCGGTGCTGAACGTGAGCGTGGAGGCGGAGAGCGCGGTGACGGTGATGTTCCTGCGCGTAAGGCGCGTTTTGAGCGTGTGCCCCTCCGCCTGCTCCCACCATAGCCGGATCATCCGCAACCTGCTGGGCGAACTGGCAGAGAAGAACCTGCGGCTCAACGAAAAGCTCACCCACATGGGCCAGCGCACGACGCGGGCAAAGCTCATGTCCTATTTTTCCGCCGAGGCGCAGCGCCGGGGCGGCTATGAATTCGACATTCCGTTCTCCCGCCAGCAGCTTGCGGATTACCTCGGTGTGGAGCGCAGCGGACTGTCGCTGGAGCTTGGAAAAATGCGGGATGAGGGCCTGCTCGACTTTCATAAAAGCCACTTTTTGCTCAAGGTGCCGGAGACGGACGGTCTTCCTCCTTCTGCGCGTTAAGAATCTCCCCTTCAAGCCCCCTTTGGGCGTATTGGCAAGTGCGGATACACCCGTCAGCCACGGAGCGTCGGGGTTTTGCAGATGGAAGAAGCAGCTATGGTCTGTAGAGATCGGCAGGACAGCGTCAGCTCGTACAATCTGATTTGATCATACCCACAGTCGCTTTGGCTGTGGGTATTTTCTGTTTGAACTTCAAAAGCTTTGCAGAACTCAAGGAGCCTAATGCCAAATTCAGTATGTCACCAACTATGAGGAAAACATCTTTTAGAGAAAGGTCAAAAGGTTCGGCAGGGAAGATAAACAGTGTCCTTTTGCGATGCCGCTTCCGAAAGATTACAGCTTCGCCCCTTAACGAAGACTTTAAGTTAAATCTGTTATACTGCAGCAGTCCCCTCAAAAATACAGACAGGAGAAAAAATTGACCGTATGATGAAAAAAAGATATTTCGCTATTCCCATTCTTGCAATCGCACTGCATTTTTTGCTGTCCAATCTGTTCTATTTCCTTGTGGAAAGGCTCGTTTTGGATGTTTTTCATATCCCCCCGCAGCAATTTATGAAATACTCATATTGGGGCGAGATTTTGATCTACGCTGTTCTTATCCTCGTATTCTTCACGCTCTATAAGCTGCTTTGGAGGAAAGAGATAAGTGAACCGCGCACAGCGACAAATTTCAAAGATGTGCTCGGCAGTCTGGTCGTGGGATTTGGCATTTGCGGAATCTCCGGTCTTTGGATCATGCTGGCAGAACAGCTTCCCTCACTTCAAAAAAGCGTTGAGGCAATGAACGCCGGTGCTGAAAATATTGCCGGCGGAAATGCATTTGGAACATTTATGATTGCGGTGATTGCTGCACCTGTTGTAGAAGAAATTCTATTCCGCGGCATTGTGCTTCGCTCCATGCGGAAATTCGCCCCAGCTTGGGCCTCGATTCTAATATCATCTGTACTCTTCGGCGTTTATCACCTGAATATCGTGCAGGCTGCCTATGCCACCCTTATGGGCATTGCCGCAGGAATCCTTTACGAGAAGAAAAGGAACCTGCTGTTTCCCATCCTCGTGCATTTCGCAAACAACCTCATTACTATGCTGCAGGGCTTTGCGCCATCCGAAGTGAATGAACTGATCAGCATTTTTATTCTGATCATGATCGCTCCGGCAGGGTATGTCGTCTGCCGTTCACTCAGACAGGGCAAAAGAGCAGATAGCATGTAAGGTTTTATACAATGTATAAAGCATACAGCGGCACAGAGAGTTTGCTCTGTGCCGCTGTTTTTTTATCTTCGTAATAGTATCAGCATGGAAAAAGGGACCGGGGCACAGTAAGCAGTGCCAAAGTCGCGGCACCCCATCTTATCTGACCAGGCATTTCCACAGGCATCTGGTCCAACTCCATGGTGCCGGCCAAGAAAGCAGGTACACACGGTTGAAATGATCGTCCCCAAGCCTCCAAAGATATTCAATGACCACAGGGCTTGTGTATGAGGAACACAACCCCTGTGGTCAACATATCCAGGACGAATATCCATTATGACGGCAAAAAGCAGAAGCCACGTCGGCGGATCAAAACCACACCTTTGCAGATACTCGACCACGCGCTCCCTTATCTGCTGTTATGGCAGTCGCCTATGCACTGTGCGGTTCGTTACATCTTCACATATGCCCTCAGAACAGGTGCTGCTCACATATTCGCGAAGTTTTCCGCAGTAGAGCAGTGTGTGCGGCATTCTAAGGAACTGCATCGGCTGTATGATAGAGGAACGTAACTGTTCCGTGCCGTCAACCCGACTTTTTGCGAGAAGCTCTCCGACAAACTCTGAGCAATAATAGCAGCCCTCCTGCTTCCAGACAACATGGAAGTATGCCAGACATAAGCCAATATAGTTGTAACTGTACTTCCTCCTCCGCTTCCACATCACATCGAGCATTTCTTTGAGCTCTGCGTGTTGTTCTTCTGTGACACTCACGCTCAGAACCAACACCTTGGTTTCGGAAAAACGCTTGAAGGTACCGGTACGGGGCGACTCTATCACGAAGCCGCCCCAAAACGGATTATAGGGATGCCTGCGGCCAAAAGAGTACATCCTCTCTAAATCTCTGGACAGGCTGATGGAGGCGTGGTTATATTCTGCGCCGGTGATTTGTTTAAGGATCCGGGACAGAAGTGTTCCGGTCTGGCTGATTACGATGTACAGCTGTTTATTTTGATTGCTCATATGCGTATCATCACAAGATTATCCACAGTGCCATGCTATTGGCATAAGAGGTGCTGCAGGTCTTGAAGAAGTCCGTTTCGACTATGTTAGCGTTGGTGTGCTGGATGACCCACTTCATGCTCTCCGGTTCGATCTCGAAGCCCAAATACAGTAGTGGACAGCAGAGGCTCATCCAGCAGCTCTTTGCGTATACAACTGCAATTGTTCGACCTTGATTGTATTTTCCCCGCCGCCGCTTCGGAAGCTCTCCATTTCCGAGCTTCTGATACTCACAATAACCTTATCATTGACCTGCAATTCCTCAAAAGAAATCCTTGTAACCTTCTGCGTGGCAAAGTCGCAATAGACCATAGGAGTAGACGAACAGTCTATCAGACATTCTTCACCTAAAGTGTTTTCATCGGCATCGTCTTTTACCGTTATGGTTTGCTTTCCTGTATCAACTTCCGTGATCACTGCATTGACGGTCAGAAGAGTGTCATCCTTCAATGAACCGCACCCGGACAGGAAGATAAAGAGAGTCAATAAGCACAGAGCGATTCCGATTCCTCTTACATTTCTATCCAGCAATGTCTTATCCTCCTGTTTTTTGCTGCGGAACTTATCCAATCTATGAAAAAGGCGCTTCTTCCGCCCTTTGCGTCAGGCGGGACAACGCACAGACCGCGTACATATAGCC
>OGLH01000717.1_pt1 | contig 9824 bp, 6 predicted proteins | sample 1572791 | NCBI WGS metagenome assembly OGLH01 (sample SAMEA2581913, study PRJEB24529) | metagenome | biome: Human gut stool | place: China | collected 2011
CTATCCCACGGGAGGTCACTGTGACGATGCTTGTAATTGGGAAGCGAATGATAAACATAGCACGACCCTGGTCAGTGAAGACGCACAATCGGCCGTGTTAAAAAGAACACTCGACGCAACTACCTATTATGTAACAATCAGTTGGGAAGGCCCTGCGAAGCTAAGTGAGAAAAGTGCAAACTATTTCGTACTCACGCCAACGGACAGTATATTTACATTCACCTGCCAATTCACACCACAAGTATCCGCTTCTCCCATCCTGACTTTTACAGAAGTACAACAAGCCTCTTCCGGACACTGGAAAAATTACTGGACACAGGGAGCTGTTGCCGACTTCTCACAATGTACTGATGTCCGGGCCAAAGAATTGGAACGCCGGGTCGTATTAAGCCAATATCTGCTCGCTATCCAATGCGCAGGCTCAACCCCGCCACAGGAAACCGGACTAACTTACAACTCCTGGTTCGGGAAATTCCATTTGGAAATGATCTGGTGGCATCAGGCACAATTCGCCTTATGGGGACATCCCGAATTGTTGGACCGCACTTTATCCTGGTATGAAACCGTGGAACCCATAGCCCGCCAGATAGCGGAAAGACAAGGTTTCAAAGGCATACGATGGATGAAAATGACTGATCCCAGCGGTACGGAAGCCCCCTCTAAAGTAGGCAGCTTCCTGATCTGGCAACAGCCTCATCTCATCTACCTGGCAGAATTGCTCTATCGGGCTAATCCATCGGAAGAACTGCTAAAAAAATACAATAGCCTGATACAGGAAACCGCCGAATTCATGTATTCATTCGCCACATACGAGGAAGAGCACGACCGTTATGTCTTGAAAGGTGCTATCCCCGCACAGGAAACGTTGCGCGCTGCCGAAACTGTCAATCCGCCTTTTGAGCTTTCGTACTGGCATTTCGCCATGCAAGTTGCCCAAACATGGCGTGAACGTACAGGGATGGAACGTGTACCCGAATGGGATGTACTGATAGAGAAATTATCTCCGCTGGCATACAACGACGAACAGCTGTATCTGGCAGCCGAGACCGCGGTGGATACCTATAAAGATATCCGTTTTACCTCAGATCACATGGCAGTGCTGGGCGCTGTCGGCATCCTGCCCATGAATCAGCTGATTCATGCCGGATATATGAAAAACACCCTGCACTGGATTTGGGATAACTGGAACTGGGACAAGACCTGGGGCTGGGATTATCCGATGACAGCCATGAATGCCGCCCGAATGGGTGAGCCCGAGAAGGCAGTCAGCGCATTATTGATGGACAAACGTACCAACACCTATCTGGCAAACGGTCACAATTACCAGGACGGGCGTCTGCGTATTTACCTGCCCGGCAACGGTGGATTACTGACCACAGTCGCTATGATGTGCGCCGGATGGGATGGATCGGAAGGGAACAATCCCGGATTTCCGAAAGATGGCAAATGGAATGTACGCTGGGAAGGATTACAGCCATTACCGTAAGAACAGGAGTTAGTAGTTATCATCATGAAAACGACATATTTACTTCTATGCCTGTTGGGCATCGGTAGCGTTTCCGGCGCAGGACAAACCAAGCAGCCACAAAAGATAGGCGATTTCATAGAATCCACTTCGTACAACGAGCATCGCCGGAATGCCACCCGAAGCCTGCAATATACCCCTGACGGAGACGATTTTGTCTGCATCAATGGTAAGAATCGCTTTACCCGTGCCTTATACGGCAGCCACACAGCATTCCGGCTGGAGACAAGCGACCGGCCCGTATTCGCTGCTTATACCAAGAAGAACCCGAAACACATCTGCTTTAAACTGCAGACCTCCGGAGGAACGGTAGCCCTTGATTCTACCGAACACTGCGAGTCCCGTTATACAGCGGGACGCCGCAGCTACAATTTATTCCACCCATCCTTCGAAGGTGGAAACTTATCTATTGCCACATTGGTACTTCCCGATAAAGAAGGGGCCATCTGGCAATTCAACGCCCGGAATTTCAAGGGATCCAATCCCATTCTACTGGCATCCATTTCAGAGATACGTAATTCCAAGCTAAACCGTAACGGAGATATGGGAACCGACCCTGCCGACAGTTTCGAAGCTCCTCTCCAGCCTCAACAGTTACAATCCTGCCCGGCACAGATAGATGGAACACTTTATATTCTATTGGAAAACCAGGAACTACGTACACTGACAACTGCCGAAGGCGAAACCCTGTTTAAAAAAGCAGAAGCTGCCCGCTCCGAAACAGCCTCACGCATCCGCATTGAAACACCCGACCCTTATTTCAACACCTTAGGAGGCACTCTGGCCATGGCAGCTGATGGAATCTGGGACGGCGAAGTATGGTTACACGGTGCCATAGGATGGCGGATGCCACTCAGTGGTTGGCGAGCCGCTTATACCGGCGATGTTTTGGGATGGCATGACCGTGCCCGGACCCATTTCAACGCATACGCGGCAAGTCAGGTCACCGAAGTGCCCAACACCCTCCCCCATCCGGCACAAGATTCCGCCCTGCATCTGGCACGTTCCGTCAAGAAATGGGGTACCCCCCAATACAGTAACGGATACATCTGCCGTAATCCGCATCGCAATAATCAGATGCACCACTACGACATGAATCTTTGCTACATAGACGAATTGTTATGGCATTTCAAATGGACGGGGGACTTGGATTATGTCCGCCAAATGTGGCCTGTCATCACCCGTCACCTCGCATGGGAAAAGCTGAACTACGACCCAGATAACGACGGGCTGTATGACGCATACGCCTGCATTTGGGCCAGTGACGCCCTTTATTACAATAGCGGAGGAGTCACCCATTCATCGGCTTATAACTACCGTGCCAACAAGACAGCGGCCCAATTGGCTGAAAAGATAGGCGAAGATCCCACTCCTTACCGCAACGAAGCCGAAAAGATTCTGAAAGCCATGAACGAGAGGCTATGGCTTCCCGGTAAAGGACATTGGGCGGAATATCAAGATTTTATGGGACACAAGCGAGTACACGAAAGTGCCGCTGTATGGACCATTTATCATGCTATAGACAGCGAGACAGCTAACCCGTTCCAAGCCTATCAGGCTACCCGTTATATAGACACAGCCATTCCTCATATTCCCGTCACAGCCCATGGATTAAAAGAGAATGGATATGCCACTATCGCCACCACCAACTGGCTACCCTACTCATGGAGTGTCAATAATATCGCCTTTGCCGAAGTCATGCATACCGCATTGTCATACTTCCAGGCCGGACGTGCCGAGGCCGGATACAAACTTTTGAAAAGCTCTGTTCTAGACGGCATGTATCTAGGAGACAGTCCGGGCAACTTCGGCCAGATCAGCTTCTATGATGCCGCACGCGGAGAATGCTACCGGGATTTCGGCGATCCCATCGGGGTCGCTTCACGAGTACTGATCCAAGGACTGTTCGGTATCCTGCCGGATGCCCTGAACCAGCAAATCATCCTCCGGCCGGGCTTTCCGGACGACTGGGACAAGGCTTCCGTCAGTACTCCCGATATAAGCTATCGCTTTACCCGAAAAGAAGATACGGACACCTATCATATCACACAACGGTTCCAGACTCCTCTCCATCCGGTATTGCAAATCAATGCCAGAAAAGAGAAGATCCGTTCAGTAAAAGTGAATGTTGTTCCTGCCACATGGCAATCCATCGAATCGGCCCATGGCTATCCTCTTCTTTCAATCCAGGCGGAAGGAACATCTTCAACCACCATTACCATCGAATGGGAAGGAGCATCACTTCATACGTTGGCAGTCCAAGAACTAGTCATCGCTTCAAACGGGAAGTTGGCTTTGCAAATACCTTCGGGAGCATCCATCTCCCAAGTATATGATCCTCAGAGCGTTTTAGCAAAACACACAGTGGAAGCCACCGCTTTCAACGCACAGCTAAAAGGTGAACCGGGACACCACACTTTCTTTGTTTACACTCATCAAGGAGAAATGGATTGGTGGCAACCTGTTAATATCTATATAGAGAACACCCGGAAAGCCCCTTCCTATACAGACTTTGCAGATATCCGTCCCGAAAAATGCCGGATGATTGATTTTGACAGACAACTGAATGCTTCTGTCACCGATATTTATCAAAATGAATACCTGTCTCCCCGGTCTCCATACACTACTTTGCAACTTCCCACACAGGGAATAGGAGAATGGTGTCATCCGCTGCTGAGCGCTACCATAGACGACTCGGGATTACGCAGCCTTGTACATCATGATACTTTCCAAACGTCTTTAGGCATCCCTTTCCGTCTGAAAGAAAAAGGGAACAACATTCTTTTCACCTCCCTATGGGATAATTACCCGGACAGTTCCACCATCTCACTATCCGGTACAGCCTCACATGCTTATCTGCTGATGGCGGGAAGTACCAACCACATGCAATGCCACATTGCCAATGGAATAATCCGCATACACTATGCAGACGGAACTTCCCAAGCAACGGAGTTGATCAATCCGGACAACTGGTGTCCCATAGAACAAGACCTCTATGTGGACGGCAAAGCGTTCCAAGTACCTGCTCCCCGGCCGTACCGTCTGCACTTGAAAAGCGGTAAAGTAAGCCGTGACCTGGGTAAAGAACTCAACATCACTGGTGTATATGGACGTGAGATAGAAGGTGGTGCAGGCATATTGCTCGATATTCCTTTGGATCATTCCAAGGAACTAAAAGGGCTGACCCTGGAAACCCTGTCCAATGATGTAGTGATAGGAATAATGGGAATCACTTTGCAATAACCACGTGTTATTCAATGCGGAATTACGTTAACTTGAACCGGCGTAGTTCCGCATTATTCATCTTTGGCACACTACGCAAATGTTCCAAAGTTACTCCTTGAATGTGTGCCTGTACCGCCCTGTTTATCAGTCCATGTCCGACAGCCAACACCTGTTTTCCATCATATCGCTCTTTCAAGTAGTCCACAAAACGCCCCGCACGCTCATACAGCATCGCCTCCGTTTCCACATCTGCCGGAAAATGTCGCAAATCAACTTCTTTAATGGCAAGCCCCGTCCAGCTCCCCCAATCGATTTCACGCAACAAAACCATTTTCTCCCAAGGCAGGTTCCGACCTTCCACCGCGATACGGGCCGTATCCACACACCGCTTCAAATCACTACTGACCACTGCGTCCAAAGAGATGTCCCGCAAAGTATCACGCAGCGCTTCAGCCTGTGCTATTCCTTCAACAGTCAGCGTGCCCGGCATATGTCCTTGGAAAATACGGGTCATATTCTCTGCTGTCTGCCCGTGACGGGCTAAATATAAAGTTATCATCTTTTTTAATGCAAAGATAATGCTTACCAACCAAATTTACCCTAATTCTGTTGATGTCTTTGTCTGTCTCGTCGTTATACCTAATTACAAAAGTATTCTCCCCGTAGACTAAGGGCTTTCTTCCGCACAGCTAAGACCTTTCATACGGCAACCTACTACAGACTCCGTCAGTGGACCGTACAGTCTATTACAGCAGACCCTACAGTCCACTACAATAGTTTATACAGTCCATTATCGGAGTCTGTAATAGGTTGCCGTATGAAAAAGCTTAATCATGCAATAAAAAAGACTTAGTACACAGGGAAGAAAAGCTTAAGGTGTTCATCATTTCAATCCTGTTATCCGATAAGACACAAAAACTTTTCACCTATTTTTAATAAAGCCTCAACAACTTAAACTGGTGATGATAAAGTAAAGAGCCGTTAGAAATATAAAATCATCCCCCTTTTATTGCAGATAATCAAAAAATAAATTACTTTTGTTTCACTTAAAACGAATCAATAAACAACTTAAATAACAGAACAGTATGATAGACGCAAAAACTTGCATCAACGACGCACAAGAGAAAATGGACATGGCCGTTATGTATTTGGAAGAGGCCTTAGCGCACATTCGTGCAGGAAAAGCCAGTACCCGGTTGCTGGATGGCATTCGTGTTGACTCTTATGGAAGCATGGTTCCCATCAGTAATGTAGCTGCCGTGACTACTCCCGATGCACGCAGTATCGCCATCAAGCCATGGGACAAAAGTATGTTCCGTATCATCGAAAAAGCTATCATGGACTCTGATCTGGGCATCACTCCCGAAAACAACGGTGAAATCATCCGTTTGGGTATTCCGCCATTGACAGAGGAACGCCGCAAGCAACTGGCCAAACAATGTAAAGGCGAAGGCGAAACCGCAAAAGTAAGTATACGCAACGCACGCCGTGACGCTATAGATACACTGAAAAAAGCTGTTAAAGAGGGTATGCCCGAAGACGAGCAAAAGAATGCGGAAGCCAAACTTCAGAAAGTACACGATAAATATATCGCGAAGATTGAAGAACTTCTGGCAGAGAAAGATAAAGAAATTATGACGGTTTAATGAAGAACTTAAAATAATGAAGCAATAATAATGAAGAAGGAAAAATTGTCCTGCACAGCCTTGCTCTTGTCCGTGCGGTCCAATCCCTCTTTCTTCATTTTTCATCCTTCATTTTAATTTATGAAAGGACTAGTAATAAAAAACACAGGCAGCTGGTATCTTGTCAAAACAGAAGACGGACGTACCATCGAATGCAAGATCAAAGGAAATTTCCGTTTAAAAGGTATTCGGAGTACCAATCCCATTGCTGTAGGAGATTATGTACAAATCATTATCAACAATGAAGGAACCGCCTTCATCAGTGAGATAGAAGACCGCAAGAACTATATCATCCGGCGCGCCTCCAACCTTTCCAAACAATCGCACATACTGGCGGCCAATCTGGATCAATGTATGCTGATTGTTACAATTAATTATCCCGAAACCTCAACTATATTCATTGACCGTTTTCTAGCCACTGCAGAAGCATACCGTGTACCCGTCAAACTGATATTCAATAAGATAGACAGGTATAATGAGGATGATACACGCTATATGGATGCTCTGATAACCCTGTACACATACATCGGTTACCCTTGCTTCAAAGTTTCCGCACTGAACAACATAGGTACAGACGAAGTGAAAAAAGACCTGAAAGGAAAGGTCACTTTGCTTTCAGGCAACTCAGGAGTAGGGAAATCAACATTAATCAATGCTATTTTGCCTGAACAAACCTTGAAAACAGGTGAAATTTCCGATTACCATAACAAAGGAATGCATACCACAACCTTTTCCGAAATGTTCCCAGTAGACGGTGGTGGATACATCATCGACACTCCGGGTATCAAAGGTTTCGGAACATTTGATATGGAAGAAGAGGAAGTAGGAGCCGAAGGCGATGGCGAGGAGGACGAGGGCGGCGACGGGGAGGATCACAAGGCCTGCGGACAGGATCATGGCAAGCAGATCTTTTTTGCTCAGCTTGTCCTTATCCTCTTCCGTCGGTTTTTTGATATCCGCCTGTTCGTTGCGTTCCTTCTGATAGCGCATGGCGCGGTCTACTTTCCTCTGAAAGATCATTTGTGTTACTCCTTGACTTCGAGCTTATGATGGCAGGCGACGAAATGGTTCGGCCGGACCTCTTCCCACGCCGGGACGACCTGCGTGCAGATCTCTGTGCAGTACTTGCAGCGCGTGTGGAATTTGCAGCCCTTCGGCGGGTTGACCGGGCTGGGGATATCGCCTTCGAGGATGGAGAGCTCCTTCGCGCCGACGGTATCCGTCGTCGGGATGGCGTTGAGCAGGGCCTCGGTGTACGGATGGATCGGGTGGTGGAAGATCTCGTCGGCCTCCGCCAGCTCGACCATGTTGCCGAGGTACATGACGCCGACGCGGTCGGAGATGTACTTGACGACGGACAGGTCGTGCGTGATGAACATGTAGGTCAGGTTCTGGTGCTCTTTGAGGTCGAGCAGCAGGTTGATGATCTGGGCCTGAATAGACACGTCCAGCGCGGAAACAGCCTCGTCGCAGACGACGAACTTCGGGTTCGTGGCGAGCGCGCGGGCGATGCCGATGCGCTGCCGCTGGCCGCCGGAGAACTGGTGCGGGAAGCGGTGCAGGAAGTACGGCGCGAGGCCGCATTCGTCCATGATGTTCAGGACGAGCTGCTGCATACGGGCGTCCTTTTTCTTGATCATGTTGTGCGCCTGCATGCCCTCGCTGATGATCTGGCCGACGCTCATGCGCGGGTTCAGCGAGGAATACGGATCCTGGAAAATGAGCTGCATATCGCTGCGCAGGCGGCGCATCTCGTTGTACTCCAGTCGGGCAAGGTCGATACCGTCGTCGCGGTAGGCCTCATACTTCTGGAATTCGGGATCGCTGGCATACGGCTGGCGCAGCGCCTCGATCTCCTGGCGGCCGGCGTCCAGCTGCTGCCGCAGCGCGGCGATCTGATCGTCACACTGCTTGAGCTTTTCCTGTGCCTTTTCGAGCTGGCCGGACTTTTCGGACTTGCCCGCCTCTTCGGCGGTCTTCTTCGCGTACTGCGCGTCGTCGACGTCGACCTGCAGCGCCTGCCGCTTTTCCTCGAGCGCGGAGATCTTGCGCGCGATGCCGTAGTCCTTGGAATAGGCCGCGATCACGGGATCGAGATCATCGACCACGAGGAAGCCGCCGACGATCTTTGTGATGTCGAGCAGCGCGTCCTCGGCCAGCTTGCGCGCGGTGTCGAGCTCGGTGTGCTTGGCATACTGCTCCGTTTCGGAGAGCCTGGCGTACTCGGCCTCGAGCTTATCGCGCTTCTGCTCCAGCTCGTGGAGCTTGGCCCGGCGGGATTTGAGATTTTTGACGGTATTGATAACATACTTCGGCGCCAGATCGTCCAGCGATCTTCCATAGTACATCGTGCGGCCGTAGGTCTGATGGTAGAGCTGGAGGATGGTGCGGCCGAGGGGCGACTTGCCGCAGCCGGACTCGCCGACGAGACCGAAGGTCTCGCCCTCGTAGATATCCAGCGAAATGCCGTCATTGGCCTTGACGAAGCGGCCGCCCTTCAGCGGGAAATACTGCTTCAGGTTGCTGATGCGAAGCAGAACCTTCTTGTCGTTATTTTGCATGTCTGTCCTCCTTCTTCGCGTAGAAGCAGCGAACCTGCTGGGTGTCGGAGACGTGGATCAGCTCCGGCTCTTCCTCCTGGCAGCGTGCGGTCGCATACTTACAGCGCGGGGCGAATTTGCAGCCCTTGGGCAGATCCAGCGGGTGCGGGACCGCGCCGGGGATCGCTTCGAGCCGTTCGTCGCTGGGGGTGTCCAGACGCGGGATGGAGAGCATCAGGCCCTCGGTATAGGGATGGGAATACACGCTCTTGTGGAAGATGGTCTCCGCGGGCGCGTATTCGACGACCTGGCCGCAGTACATGACTGCAACGTTGTCGGCCATCTGGTTGATGACGCCAAGATCGTGCGTGATGAACAGCACGGCGGTGCCGTTTTTCTCCCGCAGCTCGTTCATGAGCTTCAGGATCTGCGCCTGAATCGTAACATCCAGCGCAGTTGTCGGCTCATCGCAGATGAGGATCTTCGGACGGCAGGAAAGTGCAATCGCAATAACGATACGCTGTCTCATACCGCCGGAATACTGGAACGGATAATCATCGAAACGCTGCTCTGCGTTCGGAATACCAACCTTTTCCATCAGCTCAAGCGCCTGTGCTCTTGCTTCCACCTCGCTGACATTCTGATGCTTCATGATAACAGACGTAATCTGTTTTCCGATTGTGATGATCGGGTTCAGGGAAGTCATCGGATCCTGGAATACGGTTGCAATTTTCTTACCGCGGATCTGGCCCCAGTCATTCGGATCCTGGATTTTTGCCAGGTTAATGATACAGGTTCCATGAAGCCGCTCCGATGTCTCATCCAGATAGCGCACGCGGAAGGTAGCCT